>OIXV01000003.1_pt1 | contig 269332 bp, 212 predicted proteins | sample 1587771 | NCBI WGS metagenome assembly OIXV01 (sample SAMEA3888893, study PRJEB22519) | human gut metagenome | biome: human gut; feature: human-associated habitat; material: faeces | place: Denmark | collected 2010
ATGAAAATGAATATAAATGAGGGCCTGCCGCAAATTTGTTTTTTGCAACAGGCCCGTTCTATGGGAAAATCAGTCCTCCGCCGGATCCTGGGAGACGGTGGCGGGCTGGGCGGTTTGGTTGGCGTTTACATAACGCATCAGCTCGTCGCCTGTGATGGTCTCCTTGGTCAGAAGGTAGAGAGCTACCTCATCCAGGAGGCTGCGGTGGTCAGACAGGAGCTTTTTGGCGTCAGCCAGCACCTGAGCCAGAATGGACTGGACCTCTTGGTCCATCTGCGCGGCAGTGGTCTGGGAGCAGTCCATATAGGATTGCCCCTCCAGATACTCGTTCTGCACCGTGGCCAGAGCCATGGGGCCGAAGCGACTGCTCATGCCAAACTGGGCCACCATCCGCCGGGCCAGGTCCGTCGCCCGCTGAATGTCGTTGGCTGCTCCGGTGGTCTGGACGCCGAAGGCCACTTCCTCTGCCGCCCGGCCGCCCACCAGGGTCCGCAGCTCAACCAGGAGCTCATCCCGGGTGGACAAGTATTTCTCCTCCTCCGGCATCTGCATGGTGTAGCCCAGAGCGCCGGAGGTATGGGGTACGATGGTGATTTTAGACACCGGCTGGCTGTGCTTCTCCAGAGCAGCCACCAAAGCGTGGCCCACCTCATGGTAGGCAACCATCCGCTTCTCCACATCGGTCAGGACAGTATTTTTCTTCTCCGTACCGGCAATCACCGTCTCGAAGGAGACCATCAGGTCCTCCTGGTTCACCGCCTGACGGCCGTGGCGGACGGCCCGGAGCGCAGCCTCGTTCACCAAGTTGGCCAAATCTGCGCCCACAGCACCGGCAGTTGCCTGGGCAATTTTTTGCAGGTCCACATCTTCGGACAGGCGGATTTTCTTGGTATGGACCTTCAGGGTATCCAGACGGCCCTGGAGGTTGGGACGGTCCACAATGATCCGGCGGTCAAACCGGCCGGCACGCAGCAGGGCTTTGTCCAGAATTTCCGGCCGGTTGGTGGCGGCCAGGCACACCACACCCTTGGAGGAGTCGAAGCCATCGATCTCTCCCAAAAGCTGGTTCAGAGTCTGCTCCTGCTCACTGTTACTCCCCAGACGGGAATCCCGGGACCGACCTACGGCGTCAATTTCGTCAATGAAAATGATACAGGGGGCCACCTTCGCCGCCTGCTGGAACAGATCCCGCACCCGGCTGGCGCCCACACCTACAAACATCTCCACAAAGTCGGAGCCGGAGATGGAGAAGAAGGGTACATTGGCCTCCCCGGCCACAGCCTTGGCCAGGAGGGTCTTGCCGGTACCGGGAGATCCCACCAGCAGAGCGCCCTTGGGCAGCTTGGCACCAATGGCGGCATACTTCTGCGGGTTGTGAAGGAAATCAATGATCTCCTGGAGGGACTCTTTGGCCTCGTCCTGACCGGCCACATCGGCAAAGGTGACACCGGTCTGCTTCTCCATGTAGACCTTGGCCTTGCTCTGGCCCACGTTGCCCAGGCCACCCATGGTGCTACCCATCTTGCGCATCAGAAGGCTTAGGAGGAAGAAGGTTAGGCCAAGAATCAGCAGGTTAGACAGGATGAAGCCAATGACGGAGTTGTCCTCCTGAGGCTCCTGGAACACCTTGACCCCCTGCCCCTGCATTTTATACACCAGGGCAGTGTTGTCCGTGCCAGTGATAAGGCCTGTGTAATAAATCGTCTGGGCCGCCCCAGGCTGGTTGGCTTCTTCCTTCGTAATGAAAAGTACTCGGTCCGTCTGGAACTGGACCTCCGCCAGCTGATTGTTTTGCACCATGGTGAGAAAGTCGGAATAGCTCTTCTCCTCCAGCTGGGCGGCGGTAATGGAATTGTACACCCAGTTAAACAGCAGGACGATCACCACAGCCAGCGCCAGCAGAGGCAGACCGGTACGCAGAGGATCCCGGCTCTCTCTTCCGTTCTTTTTATTTCGATTGTCTTGGTTGTTGTTCATCAGGTCATTTGGCCTCCTTTGATTTCAGTAGAAAAACGCGGAATGGACCAGCCCATTGCCGCAAGGCAGCTTCCGAACCATCTGCCCCTCGCTTTTAGGTTATCATACCACACAACGACCCGCTGGGCAATGAATTTTCTTCCCTTTGGGCGTGAATTTTCTGTGAATTAGCCCATATGAAGTGGGGCTTTTCCGGGAAAGTTACAAAGTGTAGTTGTTCCTTTAGGTTTTTTTTGCTATAATAGTCGCAAAATAGCCGGGTTTCCCTTTTGCGAACCCGGGACCGCCCTGCAAATAGCATACCGCCGCAGCTGCGGCCCTATACCAGCCGACGGTTAAATTTCCACGAGGAGTGCAGCATGAGACACAATTCCAACCAATCTGAAATCCATCCCTTCCCAGAGGGCTACCCTCAGGAGGGTCTGCTGGAAGGGCGCAACGCCCTGCAGGAGGCCCTGCGCAGCGGTAGAACCATTGACAAGGTCTGGGTTGCCGCCGGAGACACCGACCGGAACCTGGCCCGCCTGACAAGCGAGGCCAAGGAACAGGGGGCCGTGGTGATCCCAGTGGACCGGCGCAAACTGGACAACATGAGCATAACGCATGCCCATCAAGGCGTCATTGCCCTGGCCGCCGCCCGGCCCTACGCCACCCTGGACGACATATTTGCCCTGGCAGAGTCCCGGGGGGAGGCTCCCCTTATTGTGGTCTGTGACGAGCTGTCTGACCCTCACAATCTGGGGGCCATCATCCGTTCCGCCGAATGCGCCGGAGCCCACGGGGTGGTGATCCCCAAGCGCCGCAGTGCCGGCCTCACGCCGGTGGTGGCCAAAGCCTCTGCCGGAGCCATTGAATATATGCCCGTTGCCCGGGTGTCCAATATTTCCAGCGCTCTGAAGGAGCTGCAAGCGCGTGGCGTCTGGGTTTATGGCACCGCCGCTGACGGGACACAAGAGCTCTTTGACGCCAACTTCCAGGGCCCCACGGCCATTGTCATCGGCAACGAGGGGGACGGTATGGGACGCCTGGTGCGCCAGACCTGTGATGTTCTGGTGCGGATTCCCATGCGTGGGCGTATCTCCTCTCTGAACGCCTCCGCCGCTGCGGCCATTTTACTATACGAAGCGGTGCGGCAGCGAAAGTAACTTCACCGGGCCTTCTCCGGCCCATGCGGAGGTCGAAACCTGCATGAAAAAAAAGAACAAGCAAAAATTTGCGTCAGAGGAGGAACCCCGGCAGCCCCAGGGCCCAGCTCAGGACAGCAACTTTTCCCTGGAGGAAATTTTGCGAGAATTTGGAGGTGGGGAAAATGCGCCCGCCCAAAACCCGCCGGAGGCCATCCCGCAGTCTGTGCAATTGGACCCAGCTCTGCAGTCTCCCATTCCCCGTCACCGCACGGTCGATCCGGACCCTGAAACCCAGCGGCCCAATGTGGAACATACACTGCCGGAGCGGCACATTCCCCCTCGCCCTGCTGAAGCGCCAGATGCGTCTCAGGCAACCCCCATTGCCGCCCCCAGGCCGGTCAAAGCCCCTGCTGCGGAGCCTGCCTCCCCGGAAGTCACACGCCCAGAGGGCAGTCATCCCCCTCGCCACAAAGGCCGTCCGGTTTCCCAACAGCGGCTGAAGAGCCTTCGGCCCCTCCCGGTGGAGGACCCGCTCCAAGAGCCCATCTCGGCAGGACCGGCGAAGGCCAGCCCGCGCCAGTCTTCCCCTCCGGCGTCTCCTCCTCACGGCTCTCATCCCCCGGCTGAGCCCGTGTGGGTAAACTCCGCCTCCCGGCGGCAAGCCAAGGCACCAGAAAAGGCCTCTGCTGAGCCTCCCCGGCGTCAGCCACCCCGGGACTCCGCCCCCAAACCGGCGTCGTCTCCACCCAAGGCTCCTGCTCCCAAGCCGCCCCCCTCCCCAGAGGCTCAGTTTCGCGACGCCAGCCAGCGGCAGCGGGGCCGTCCGGTTCGCTTGGGCTTTTGCCTGTTTTTTGCTCTGGGCGCCCTGGCCTTGGGCTTTTGCCGCTCCCAGGGATACCTGGACTTTTTGAAAAATCAAAAACTCCTGACCGCCGGTGAAATGGGCCTTTTATTCCTGTGCACTCTTCTGGCCTATGATGTGCCTCGGGCCGGGCTTCGCAGGCCGCTGCACCCCGGATTTAATTTTCATTCCCTGGTCACTTTGGAAGTGGCAATCAGCTTGGCAGACGGTTTTCTCGCCCTGGCAGAGGGGCGCATTACCTACTGTCCCCTGGTTTGCCTACAGCTGGCTGCCGCCCTGTGGGGGCTCTTTTTGGAGGATCGGGCCACCTGCGCTGTCATGGACACAGCACGGAAGGGCCCCGGGACTCTGACCTTGGTGCGGGAGCCCAACCTCTTTCAGAAACTGCCGGGAGTTCTGCCCGGCACAGGCAGTGAGCAAGAGTTTCTCCAAGCCAACCGCCTCCCAGCGGGGCCGGCTCGGCTGATGGATTTCTACGCCCTGGCGGTGCTCCTGCTCTCCGCAGCTGTGGCGGGCCTGACCTGCCGCGGGACCACCGCCACCTTCTTCCAGTATTGGACCGCAGTGCTCTTGGCTGGGACGCCCCTGGCCGGTGCCGTAGCCTGGTCCCGCCCCTGGTGCATTCTCTCCCGCCGCCTTCAGGCCCGGGGCGCTGCGCTGTACGGTTGGACCGGGGCTTGCCGCCTGTCAGGCAAGTTGGTGGTCCCCATTTCCGACCAGGACCTGTTCCCAGGGGAAAGCGTCAAAATGAACGGCGTGAAGTACTTTGGTGGCCATACACCGGATCAGGTGGTGGCCTACGGCTCTGCCGTGATTTCCGCTGCCGGAAGTGGCCTGTCCAAAATCTTTGAAGAACAGCTGGAAATTCGCGGTGCTCGCCGGTACCCGGTGTCCAAGCTGCGCCGGTACGAGGTGGGCGGCGTAGGGGCCGAAATCGGCCCGGATTCCGTGCTGGTAGGTTCCCTGCGGTTCATGCAATCCATGGGGGTGGACATGCCCGCCGGTACCCGGGTTAGTCAGGCGGTGTATGTGGCGATCAACGGGAGCCTGGCCGGCGTCTTTGCCGTCCATTATGAAGTGAGCCGAGCCGTGGTCGGGGGGCTGGGAGCCCTCATTCTCAGCCGGGGGATTCTCCCGGTGATCACCGCCGGAGACTTTATCATCACAGAGTCTTTCCTCCGTTCCAAATTCCGGGTGAACACGGCTCGGCTGAAAATCCCTCCCTTCCCCGCTCGGTCAGAGCTGTCCCAGCGGACTGCCACCGAGGCCGCCCGCCCCTGCGCCCTCCTGCGACAAGCTCCATTTAGCACCATTTCTCTTACCGTGACCGGTGCCCGGGCCCTGCGCACCGCCGTGCGGTGGGGTGTCCTCTTCGACCTGCTGGGCGGGATCATGGGCATGGTCATTATGGCAGTTCTGGCAAACCTGGCTGCCAGCGGCGTCATGTCGCTGGTCAATCTGACCCTCTTCCTGCTACTGTGGTCCATCCCCAGCCTCCTGCTCAGCGGCTGGCCCAAAAATGTCTGAAACCCGATATTACAAATACTCCCTCCCGGAGGGCTGCCAAGCATGGACGCTGCCCCTACAGGAGGGAGTATTTGTAATACCAAAAGACACTGCCCCCTTCCCCTTAGGGGCATAGGCGTACCGCTAAGGCGGTACAGCCTGGCTTTCCGCGCCCTGATTACACAGAGCCCGAGTAAGGTGCGGCCTGGGGGCAGACGGGAACTACGGCCTACCCCTTTAAGGGCGCACAGCGTGCGCCCCTACAGCATCTGTGCACCATTCTGGCAAATAAACGGAGTTGGCTTTCGCTGTACGCCTATGCCCCGGGAAAGGGGGAGTTCACCTTACTTCTGCTTCAACAGAGCCTCCCCTGCCTGATAGATGTCTCCGGCTCCCACTGTGAGAATCACATCGTCCGGCCGGGCGACACGGCGGAGGTAGGTGGTTACCTCCGGCAGGGTTTCAAAATATACAGCTCCCGGGACCTTATTGGCCAAATCCCGGGAGGAAATCCCCACCGTGTTCCGCTCCCGCGCTGCGTAAATCTCCGCCAGCACCACCTGATCCACCGTGCGCAACTCCCGGACAAAATCGTCAAAGAGCGCAGCTGTGCGGGAGTAGGTGTGAGGCTGAAACGCCAAAATGATACGGTGATACCCCATGGCCTTCACTGCCGCGATGGTAGCGTGGAGCTCCCCCGGATGGTGGGCATAGTCATCATACACATCAGCTCCGTTGTAATTGCCCTTAAACTCCATACGACGGCCTGCTCCCCGGAAGGTCTCCAGCCCCTGGGTCACAGCCTCTCCGGGAATCCCCAGAGTCCAGGCCACGGCAGCGGCAGCCACTGCGTTGGCCGCGTTGTGGCGGCCGAAGACGTTCAGGTGGATGTTACAATAGAATTTGCCGTCACAGACCACCTCAAAGTCCCGCCAGTCCTCCGAATATCCCTGGCCGTGCACCCGGTTTTTCTCTCCCAGGCCGAAGGTGGTCAGCTCCAGACCTTTCAGGGCCTCCATGGTGTTTGGGTCGTCTCCGTTGGCCAGGACCCGCCCTGTCCCCTTGGGAACCAGTTGCGCGAACTTTCGGAAGGACTTTTGAATATCCGCCAGGTCGTGGAAATAGTCCAGGTGATCCGCCTCCACATTCAACACCACAGCCAGGGTGGGAAAGAAGTTCAGGAACGAGTCACAATACTCGCAGCTCTCCAGCACAATGGAGTCTCCCTTGCCCACCCGGTGGCCGGCATGGAGAATGGGCAAATACCCCCCGATCATCACCGTGGGGTCCTGCTGAGCCGCCAGGAGAATGTGGGTCACCATAGAGGTGGTGGTGGTTTTTCCATGGGTACCGGAAATGCAGATGGCGTTTTCATAGCTCTGCATCAACACACCCCAAGCCTCAGCCCGCTCGAAGACAGGAATTCCCACAGCCCGGGCGGCAGCAATTTCCGGATTGTCGTTGTGGGCGGCGGCAGTCCGGATGATGCAGTCTGCACCCTGAATGTTTTTGGCGCTGTGGCCAATGAACACCTGGATACCATGGGCCCGGAGCTCATCAGTAGAGACCGATGCATTCATGTCCGAACCGGTGACCTGGATTCCCATGCCCTGGAGAACCAGACCCAGAGGACGCATAGAGACGCCCCCAATGCCCACCAGGTGCACCTTCTTTCCAGGGGTCAAAAATGTACGGATTTTATGATTACGAGCAGCCATATCGAAACTCCCTGCTTTACAATCAATTTTTGGTTCAGTTCCCCATTATATAATAGCCGCCCCAGGTTTACAAGTGATTTTTTCCCGGAGAGAGATTTTTCTCCGGGGCCATTGGATGAAAACACATGCAGCGGGCTGGTCCGGCAAGATCAGCCCGCTGCGGTGTATATATATCATCAATCTCTGCGAAGCGCTTCGATGGGGTTGAGGTTGGCCGCCTTCACGGCAGGCAGAAGGCCAAAAATCACGCCGATCAAGGTGGAAAACACCACGGAAATGACAATGGCCGGAATGCTGATTGCCACCGGGATGGAATTGAACCTGGAAATCAGCTCCGCCAGGCCCACACCAGTGAGCACACCCAAAAGGCCACCCATACAGGTGAGAACGGCGGCCTCTGTTAGGAACTGCCACAGAATCCGGCGGCGCTTGGCGCCCAGGGCCTTTTTCAGGCCAATCTCGCTGGTCCGCTCGGTCACAGACACCAGCATGATGTTCATGACGCCGATGCCGCCTACCAGCAGGGAGATGCTGGCAATCCAGATGAGCTGGTTGTTGGTGGCGTTACTCATTTCCTGAAGCTGCTGGGCCTGCTGCAGCAGGTCCTGACTCTGGTAGACAAAAGACGTGCCGTTGCCATTCTGCTCCCCCTCCGCTTCCACTTCCGCCGACACATTGTCTGCTGCGGCCATTTCCCCACCCTGGGATGCGGAACCAGTGGCAGAGATCTGGCTGGCGGTGAGGGCGTCGGCCACGTTCTTCCCCGCCCGGGTCATGGCATCGGTGCTGGTGGCCTGGACTGCCACCGACTGGGGTTCGTCAAACTGGTAGACAATGGGCCAGGCGCTGTCTGGCAGGTAGATGGAGCCTGCGGAGGTGTCTGCATACAGGTTGTAATCCTGGATGCTCTCAATCTTGGGAGTAAAGGTCTCCATTTTGGCTACCACACCCACCACCGTAAAGGTGTCTCCCTTGATCTCCAAAATCCGGCCGATAGGCCCTCCCTCGGGGAAGAGGCTGGAAACGGCCTTTTCATCCAAAATGGCCACCTTGCGGCACTTCTCATAATCTCCTTCCAGGAACCCCCGCCCTTGGGTCAGCTGGTATCCCTGCACGGAGAAATATGCCCGGTCAATGCCGTAAATCGCACCGCTAAAGGAGGTGTTCTGATAATACACCTGCTCTGCATTGCTCCTGGACCGGTAGAAGGAAACCTTCTCCACGCCGTCCAGCTTCTCCAGCTCGCTCCGAGTTCCCTCTTCCATGGTGCGAACACCCTCGGGGACGGGATTCCAGCTCATGTCATAGGGGGACTCTGACCCGCTCTGGTAGAGCTGGACCGTCACCACGTTGTTACCTGCCCCAATGAGGTTCTGCTTGATCTGCTCGTTGGTGCCCTTGATGGTGGACACAATGGTGATGATGGAGGCAATGCCGATGATGATGCCCAGCATTGTCAGGAAAGAGCGCATTTTGTGGCCCCAGATTCCTTGAAACGCCAATCTGATATTTTCCATTTCGGGGCCTCCTTAGTAGTTCTGATACAGGTCGCTGAGGTTTTTCACCTCAGTGGGCGCGCCCTCTTTCACGCCATAGGGAAATGCGACATATTCCCCCATCTCCATGCCGCTATAGATCTTGGTCTGACCCCAGAGCGTGGGACCGGTTGTAATCTCCCGCTTCTCCAGCTTTCCTTCTGCCCCCTGGACATAGACGTAGCTCTTGCCCTCCTCGGTGCGGATGAAAGCAGAATTCAGATAGAAGCCGTTGTCCTCTGCTGCGGCAGAAGCGTAGGTTACCTGCACATAGGAACCGGCCTCCAGATTTTCTGATTCGTCTACGGAGATGGTGACCGGGTAGTAGGATACCGTGGGGTTTCCCTCGCCCCGGTAGTAGCTGTCTGTGGAGGGGTAATCGCCAATGGCGGAGATGGTACCCTCGCAGTTCACGCCCGTATTCCAGGACACAATCTGCACCGTCTGGCCAATTTCCAGCTCATCCCGGTCCAGCTCCCCCACCAGGGCCTGGACGAAGAAGCCGCCGCCGCCAGAGACCTTCACCACCGGCTCTTTATTGGCCAAGGCCTCCTCCGGGGTGAGAACGGAGACCACATAGCCGTCAATTTCGCTCTTCACCTCGCCGTTGTCGAATTCCTTCTTCATGATTTTGTATTCGGCCTCGGCCATTTTGATGTCAAATTCCAGCTGCTTGATCTCAGCCTCCTTGTCCGAGCGCATCTGGGCAATCTCATTGGAGGTGTAGCCGCTGTTCATATTCACCCCGCTGCCGCCAGAGGAGGAACCGCCGGAGCTGCCCGATGGTTGAGTGGGAGTTGTGGCGCCGGACTTCTCACTGACCTGAAAGAAGGTGAAGGAATACCGCACAATCTTCACCGGCTCCGGCGGAGTCGTGGGATTCGGGTTTGTCGGATTTGGAGCTGTGGGGTCTGGATCCGTGGGGCCTGGATCCGTGGGATCTGGATCTGTGGGATCTGTGGAAGGGTCCGGGTCGGTGGAAGGGTCCTCAGAGGGCTCCGGCTCGCTGGAGGGCTCATCCGAAGGCTCCTGACTGGGGTCCTCCACAGGGTCCTGGGTCACATCGGTGAGCAGGTGGACGCCATAGCTCTCCCCCTCCTGGGCAAAGGCGGTGGAAACGGCAGAGCCGGTACTCACCGTCTCCTCCACGGCCTGGAACAACACGCCGGTGCGGCTCACGATGACTCCTGCCGCCTTGTCATTCCGCCGGACTTCCAAAATGGTATACAGCTCCTTGGCTTCTCCCAGAAGCTCTGCAATGAACTTGTCGTTAAATACTTGGCTCTGGCGAACCCAAAAGATCTTGGGGTCTCCCGCCGTACCTGCGCCGCCCAGTTCCAGGAAGCTCTTGTTCCCCAGCTCCTCTTTGGGCTTCACAGACCCGGAGGAGGTGGTGGAAGGCTTTGTTGTGGGCTTCGTGGTAGGTTTGGTGTTATCATTATAGGAGATGGGCTTCATCTTCTTAATATCTGCCAGCTGGTCCTTTGCATCCTCCAAGCGCAGCTTGGTCTTTTGAATGTCCAGTTCCTTCCGGTCCAAGGAGAGCTGGGACAGGGTGGTGTCATAGGTCAAAAGGACCGTGCCCTTCTTCACCTTCTGCCCCTGCTGCACATTTACCTTAGTCACCTCCTGGGTGGCTGAGAGGAACACCGTCTGCAGCTTGTCTGTGGTTACAGGGCCGGAGGAGGTCTTCTCGTCCCCCCAATATGTCATGGTAAGCTGGTTCGAATCATAGACGCCCACCGTCTTGCCGGGCTTCCGGGTGAAATACAGAGCCAGTCCGGTACCCAGAGCCGCTACCAGCACCAAGCTCACAATGGGAATCCAAATTTTCTTCTTTTTCATGGGTTACCGTCCTCCTTTGACGTATCCCGCAGCAGGTGGTCCAGTCCCGCCGGCAAATCGGACTTTTCCGCCTGGGGATGGGGCGGCGCCGCCGGGATCTCCGGCGCCTGGTCCAGGAGCTGGCCGTCCAGGATATGATAGGTCTTGTCAGCGCAAGCTGCAATGGAGGGTTCGTGGGTAATCATCAAAATGGTCATGCCCTGGTCAGCCAGGGAACGGAAAATCTCCATAATCTGATAGCCTGCCGCCGTATCCAGTGCGCCGGTGGGCTCGTCCGCTAGCAGCAGCTCCGGCCCCCCCACCATCGCCCGGGCGATGGCCACCCGCTGGCACTGGCCGCCGGAAAGCTGATTGGGATAAAAGTGGAGCCTCTCCGCCAGGCCCACAGACTCCAGGGCCGCTTTTGCCCGCTCCCGCCGTTCCTTCTGGCTCACACCGGCGTAAAGCAGAGGCAGAGCCACATTGTCCAGGGCCGTCATCTTCGGCAGGAGGTAGAAGTTCTGGAACACAAAGCCGATGTGTTGATTCCGGATCTCTGCCAGCTGGTTATCGTTCAGGGTGCTCATATCCTGGTCTTTCAAGATGTACTGGCCAGAGGTTGGCAGATCCAGGCAGCCCACCAGGTTCATGAGCGTGGTCTTTCCAGAGCCGGAAGGGCCCATAATGGCAATGTAGTCCCCCTGCTCCACCTGGAGATTCACATTTTTCAGCACCGGTACCAGGTTTTTGCCCCGAGTGTAGTCCTTACAGACGTCGCGTAATTCCAAAATCATGGCTTTAACCCTCCAGGTCGCCGTCAGACGCAGTGCCCTCCGTCGGCTCATCGGGATTCAGGGTGCCGCTGGTGCCTGTCCCTGTGGTGGGGCTGGGAGTGGCAGGATTCCCGCCGCCAGTGGTCTCTTCAGGTTGATCCCCGGTGGGAGCCAGCACGTCGGCTCCCTCCACGCCTTCCTCAATGGGTAGGCCCTCCTGACCAGATGGGTCCGCTGGGGTCATATCGACGCCGGACTCCCCCTGCTCTCCATTTTCACCGGAGCCATCGGGTTCCATCATGGGGTCACCCTCTGAAGTCTCCCCGGAAGCCTCTGTCGCCTCGGCGGGGTCGCGGGTCACCACGGCGCCGGCCACACAGGTCTCGCTGGGGTAGGCGATTTCATCCTCCACCGTCAGGCCCTCCAGAACCTCGTAGGCCATCTGCATTTCGTCATAGCCGCCCAGGGTCACATAGCGCTTCTCCAGGCGGTCCTTGTCGTTAGCCGCCCAGACGTAAGGGTCACCCTTCTCCTGGTCCTCTCCGGCGGGCTCCTCATAGCAGAGGTAGTACTCCGGCAGCCAGAGGCCACCAGTGGCGGTCTCTCCACTGGCGAGCTCCATGTACACATGCTGGCCCAGCATCAGGCCGTCAGCGCTGCTCAGCTCCACATAGAAGGGGTATTTGCTGGTGGCGCCCATCTCACCGGCCTCCATACTGCCAAAATACATGGAATTGGGGTTGGATTGTGTAGCACTCTCCAGGTCGATGAGGCTCACCGTACCGCTCCAGGTTTGCTCGGGATCGGTGCGGGAGAAAATGCGCATAGCCATTCCCTCTGTGACTGCGCCCATGCTCAGCTCATTGATGGTACCCTTCACCCGGTAGGAGCCAGACTGCTGAATGGTAATGTAGGGCTTGGGATTGCCGTACTGGTCGTAGCCGTCCTCACTCACTGAGACCACCCGGCCTGAGACCGGAGCGAGAATCTCCGCATTGGCCAGATTGGTCTTGGTCTGGGCGATTTCCCGCTGCTTGACCTTGATGTTGTAGTCGTTTTCCTTTTTCTGGGCCTCTTTGGACTGAATTTCCACGGTGTAGCTCAGCTGTTCGTCCTTGGAGGCGTTTTTTTGCTCCTTCTGCAGGGCTGCAATCTGACTCTGCAGGGTGGTGGAGGTATTTTTCAGCTGCTCCAGCTCCAGGTTCTGCTTGTCCAGGCTCAGCTGAAGCTCCTCGGAGTCGTACTGAAAGAGCACGTCTCCCTGCTTCACGTTGTCGCCTTCGGCCACATGCAGCTTGGTCACCGTCCGCTCCGTATCCCGCTGGATCTCCGTCACCTTTTCCGAAACCACGATGCCGGGAAAGACATCGTTCACCGCGATGGCGCCGGCGCCGGTAATCTCACCTACATTTTGCACATAAACCTTCGCCTTCGGGGTGCTGTCGCAGCCCCAAAGACCCAGCAGCGCCGCAGCGGTCACCGCAGCGGCGATCCATTTTTTTCTCATAGCTGTATCCTCCAAAAACGAAATTCGCTATTTGACCATTATCTAACGAAATGATACCGAAATTCACCGGGAAAGTCAACGGCAGCGCCCATTAAGAAAGCTTAATTTTCTGTTACGGGTCTGTGAATAAACCACTCAAAACCGGTCCGCCATGTCCCGATGGGTGCAGATCACCGGCAGCTCCGCCAGCTCCCGCCGGGTAAAGAAGCGGAGCTCCCTGGATTCTGCACTGATGCGAAGGCGCGGCTCCCGGTCCAGCTTTGCCCGGTACAAAATTACCACCATACGCCAGACACTGCCGTCGGGATAGCTGGCAATGCGTCCCGGCTCTCCGTAGACCGCTACCTTTTGCAGCGCGGATTCCGGCAGGCGGATGCCTGTTTCCTCCCAAAGCTCCCGGACCATGGCCCGCCGTTCCGGCTCCCGGCCCTTGACCCCGCCCCCGGGCAGGCCCCACATGCCGCAGTCCCGGCGGCGCTCCAGCAGGAGCTTTCCGTCCCACTCCAGCAGAATGTTCACCCCCAGATGCGCCGGACGGTTGGGCTTCGGCGCGGCAGGATCATTGAGATAAAAGACTGCAGCAGCCATATCATCCATCTCCTTTTCAAAGTTTACACCGTTATTATAACAGACCGGCCTCCGGAAAGAAACATAAAAATTCTGCCTGTCCGGCAGCTTCCCTGGCTTTCCTCATGGAAGGCAGGGCGCTACCGTGCCAGTATAAAGCAGCAACCTTAAGTTGACAATATTACCCATGGGAGATTTTCCCACACGATCTCAGGAGATTTCCACCAGACACAGGCAAGTTTTCCCGCCTGTCCCCATATAGTGAACCGAGGTGAGGACATGCGTCGAACTGGTACGATGTTTTATAGCGCCCTCCTGCTCACCGGAGCCAACCTGGCTCTGCGCATGGTGTCCATGGGATTTCAGGTTTATCTATCCGGACAGATCGGGGCGGCGGGAATTGGCTTGCTGCAGCTGGTGCTGTCGGTGTCTATGCTGGCCATGACCGCCGGAATGGGAGGCATCCGAACCTCTGCCATGTATTTGACGGCAGAGGAAGTGGGATCTGGGCGATGGCAGGGGGTCCGCCGTGTACTTTCTGCCTGCTTCCTTTACAGCTTTCTTTTTAGTACCGCCGTGGCGCTGCTGGTTTGGTTCTGCGCCCCCCTGGTGGCGGAAGCTTGGATCGGAGACCTGCGAACTCTGGCGGCCCTGCGGATCTTCGCCGCCTTTTTGCCGGTGGTGTGCCTGGGCGGCGTCATGACGGGATACTTCACCGCAGCCGGGCGGATTCGGGAGCTGGTAGCGGTGGAAATTCTGGAGCAAGTGGTTTCTATGGCGGTGACTGTTTTGCTCTTATCCCACTGGGCCTCCGGAGACCCGGGGCGGGCCTGCTGCGCCGTGGTGGGAGGCAGCAGCGCCGCCTCTCTTGTAACCCTTCTGTCCCTTCTGTTTCTGCGGAGCCGGGAAACGAACCGGCTTCCGGACCGGCAGGAGGCGCCGGTACCGGTAGCCGGGCGGCTGCTGCGGGTGGCCCTGCCTTTGGCCCTGGCAGACGATTTGCGCATGGGGATTTCCACAGTAGAAAATCTGATCGTCCCCCGGCGTCTGGGTCTCTTTCCCCAGTCGGCAGAACCCCTGGCGGAATACGGCGTGGTATGCGGCATGGTCTTCCCCACTCTCATGTTCCCGGCAGCCATTTTGTTCTCCCTGGCAGAGCTCCTGGTGCCGGAGCTGTCCCGGTGCGCCGCCGGTGGGAGGCGGAAGCGAATTGCCTATCTCACAGGCCGGAGCCTGCGGGTGGCCCTGCTCTACGGTCTGGCTGCCGGGGGAATCCTTTTTACAGCTTCGGAAGCCTTGGGTATGGTACTCTTTGGCAATCCCCTTGTGGGCCGCCAGCTACGGCGCTTTGCCCTTCTGGCCCCCATGCTCTATGTGGATGCCGTCACCGACGCCAATGTAAAGGGCATGGGCCAACAGGTAGCCTGCGTCCGGTACAACACCGTGACTTCCTTCCTGGACGTGGTCTTTCTGTGGCTGCTCCTGCCCCGGTTTGGCTTGGATGGCTATTACCTCAGCTTCCTGGTGACTCACGCCCTCAATTTTGGCCTCAGCTTCTTCCGCCTCCGGAAGGTCACCGGCTTCCGGCCCCAGCTGTCCGTAGTACTCCGTGCCCTGGGAGCTGCATCCCTCAGCCTGTGGGTGGCCTCCCTCTTACCTAAAGTTGGGGGATGGAGCGGCGTGCTCTTCCTGGCCGCCGGTTTTTGCAGTGTCTTTTTCCTCCTGCTGGTGCTGCTGGGGGTGGTGGGCCGGGAAGATCTGCGCTGGATTCGTGGTTTGGTCCGCCCGGTTGACAAAAGCGGGCAGGCGGGTGTATCATAACTGATAATGAGCCCCATTTTCATACGAAAGCGAGAGCATCCTATGTATCATTTTCGAAATGACTACTCCGAAGGCGCCCATCCCCGTGTCCTGGAAGCGCTGATCCGGACCAACCTGGAGTCCACAGCCGGTTATGGAGAGGACGCCTACTGCGCCGCCGCTGCCGCCGCCATCCGGACCCGGTTCGGCTGCCCCAGCGCCGCAGTACACTTCCTGGTAGGTGGCACCCAGACCAACTTCACCGCCATTTCCGCCTTCCTGCGTCCCTGGGAGGCGGCAGTGGCCGCAGACACCGGCCATATCGCCGTCCACGAAACCGGCGCCGTGGAGGCCAGGGGCCACAAAGTGATCACGGTCCCCCATCAAAACGGAAAGGTCACTCCCCAGGCTCTCCGGGAGGTGTGCCGGGAGCATGATGCAGGCAATCCCGGTCACATGGTCCTGCCTAAACTCCTGTACCTGTCCGATTCCACCGAGCTGGGCACGGTGTACACCAAGGGGGAGCTGGAAGCGCTGCACCGCCTGTGCCGCCAGTTGAATCTGTACCTGTACTTAGACGGAGCCCGGTTGGCTGCGGCCCTCACCTGCAAGGAAAACGATCTGACCCCAGAGGATCTGCCCCGGCTCTGCGATGCCTTCACCATGGGCGGCACGAAAAACGGCCTGCTGTTTGGGGAGTGCCTGGTGATTACCAACCCGGCCCTCATGCCCAACTTCCGTTTTGCTCTGAAGCAGGGCGGCGGCATGCTGGCTAAAGGCCGCCTGCTGGGAGTTCAGTTCGGGGCGCTGCTGGAGGATGACCTATGGCTGGCCCTGGGCCGCCGGGAAAACCAACTGGCCGCCCGCCTCACCCAAGGGTTGCAGGCCAAAGGCTACGCCTTCTACGCCCAGTCCCCCACCAACCAGGTCTTCCCCATCCTGACCAAAACGCAAATCCAGTCCCTACAGACCGACTTCACCTTTGAGCTCACCGCCCCGGTGGATGAAAGCCGGGACGCCGTCCGCTTCGTCACCTCCTGGGCCACCCCGGATGAGGCTGTGGAAGCGCTTCTCCAGGCCCTTTAGTGGAGTCCCTTGCCACTGGCAGGTGAAAGATCCCATGGTGCTTCGTCCTTGCCCCGGGGGAAAACCGGGCGCTCCGGCGCCGGTGACGGATGAGTAACTTGGACCCGGAAAGAGGAACTACTGCCGCCCTGGGCAGTCTGGGTAAATCACTTGCGAATCGGGGGGGATTGTGTTATGATACAAAAGATGAATTTTTCGGAGGGGTACTTTATGAATGTCCAGATCATGTCCACGCCATGCTATTTGTTAGAAACGGTAGAACTGATCTATGCGTTTGTCAACGGGGTCCCCGCAGAGGAGTTGACCGGTCCGGGATCCTATTGCATCCCCGTACGGGAAGTGCAGCGGATCATGGATACGGCTTGCGCCGGGCTCGCCCTCCAAAATCCTACGCTGCAGTTCTTCTTTCAAAAAGAAGCCCTGGCTGACGATTCCGGAGACTTTACTTGCATTGCCCGAAACATCGCCTATTTTGTCTCCACCTTTTCCTGTAAGACCATATCCAGCGCCTTTGACCTGCTGCGGAAGTCTTGGCTCACCATCTTACAGGAGCATTCCTATCCAGCCTCCATCGGAAGATACACCTTCGACTGCGGTTGGCAGGATGAGAGCGAATCCGAATCCACCAACCTGGAGCTGAGGGTCAACCAACTCCTGATCTCACCGGATTACCGGAAGAAGCTCCTCAGCGTCTTGAAAAACTTCGATTATTACACCCAGCTCCTGGAAGAACTCATCGCGCCAGTCGAACGGCGTCTGGAACTGCTAATGGTCCCATGGGTGAAGCATTCTGAACCCCTGCGCCAGAATTGGTACGCTTACCTGACCCAGCCCGACCTGCCGTCCCTGTTGCAGCAAAAATGGAAATTTGTCACCAAGGAGCCAATCGATCAGGTTTATGCCGTCTTGGGCTATTTCAGAGCAAAAGTGCAGATGCTTGAGCTAGAAACCCTTGGAAACCAAAATGTCATCTACATCCACATCGGCGTCAATTGCACCACAGACCTCCGTGATGAAGAGGAGTTTGCCCCCTGGGAAATCCGGGCCTTGCGCCTACTGGGGAGTCAAGCCCGCATCAAACTGCTCAAAGCCATCCATGCGCAGCCCATGTCCACCAGGGAGCTTGCGCAAAACCTGGGGATGAATCTGGGTTCCGTAGGGCGGGATGTGAGCAGCCTACTAACTGCAGGTCTGCTGGTCGTTGAGGTAGACGACGACCGCCGCCGTTACCGCATCAACACCACCGCCCTGGATACCATCATCCAGCACCTAACCACACTCCGGGCCTCCACAGATTGAGCCACTGCCTCCGGCCGAAGCGCAACGCTTCGGCCGCTTTTTTGCTATCAGAGTGAAAAATGTGTTGCTTTTTCTTGTAGCGTATGGTAACATCATGATAGACATTTGCAGAGTTGAGAACGCCCCGCTTTAAATGGCAAAAAGATGCAATTCTTGCACACGTCCTTCCACCGTGTATATGATCGGCGTTGCCACAGCCGAATTCATAGAGGGTCGCCGCCCACCATCGGTGAATCATCAAAAAGGAGAAGTAATCATGAAGAACTCGTCTTTCCCTGCGCGTATGCTCTCCCTTCTGTTGGCCGTTGCTGTGCTGTTTGGCCTCGCCAGCCCTGCTGGCGCAGTCGCTTCCAGCAATACGGTCCGTTACCAGCAGGTAGACAACAGTTCGGTTTCGGCCAATCTGCTCCATTCAGCAGATCAGGAAACCGACGAAACACCCCAATACTCTGACACCGACATCGTCCGTGTGTCCATTGTTCTGGAAAAGGCCTCCACTTTGGATGCAGGCTTTTCTACCATGGGCATTGCGCAGAACGCTGCTGCCATGCGCTACCGCAAGGCTCTGCAGACTGAGCAGTCTGCTATGGCTGCCTCCATCGAGAAGGCCACCCACAGCAAGCTGGACGTTGCGTGGAACCTGACCTTGGCCGCAAACATGATTTCCGCCAACGTTCCCTACGGTCAGATTGAGACCATCGAAGGCGTCCGCGGCGTCAAAGACGTGGTCATCGAACCGCAATATGAGCCGGCGGTCGTTCCCAAGGGGGACAAAGAGGAAACCGCAGACCCCAACATGGCAACCTCTTCCGAAATGATCGGCTCCCCCGCCGCCTGGTCCGTGGGCTACACCGGCGCAGGCACCCGGGTTGCCGTCATTGACACCGGCATTGACACCGATCACCAGTCCTTCTCCGCCGCCGGTCTGGAGTACTCCCTGTCTCTGCAAGCCAGCGAGGCCAACATGAGCACAGAGGACTATCTGGCAGAGCTGGATCTGCTGGATGCAGAAGAAATCGCCGAGAAGGTGGAGCTGCTGAACATCGCTCCCATCCTCAAGGAAAAGGGCTTCTCCGCAGAAGATCTGTACTTCAATACAAAAATCGGTTTTGGTTTTAACTACGTTGACAAGAGCTTGGATATCACCCACGACAACGACGCCATGGGCGAGCACGGCTCTCACGTGGAAGGCATCTCCGCTGCCAACGCCTACATCCCCCAGGAAGACGGCACCTTCCTCAACGCCTATGAGAAGATCAAGATGCAGGGTGTGGCTCCCGATGCACAGATCATCACCATGAAGGTTTTCGGCAAAGCCGGCGGCGCGTATGTTTCCGACTACATGGCCGCCATTGAGGACGCCATTGTCCTGGGCTGTGACTCTGTGAACCTGTCCCTGGGCTCCGGCAACCCCGGTACCAGCCGTACGGACAACGAGGTCTATGCTGCTGTCATGGAAAACCTGGTGAACAGCGACACCGTGGTCACCATGTCTGCCGGTAACTCCGGCCACTGGGCAGAGCACACTGTCCATAAGGGCCTGTACGACGACGGCATCAGCTTCGACGAAGCAGGCTCTCCCGGTTCCTACACCAATTCTCTCTCCGTTGCCTCTGTAAACAACTCCGGCTATGTAGGCTCCTTTGTTACAGTTGGCGACCACATGATCCTCTACACAGAGAGAAGCTATGTGAACCGTCCCATCGCCACCATTGCTGGTGACCACGAATATGTCTTCATCGACGGCCTCGGTACTGCGGAAGATTTTGCAGCCCTGGGCGATGCGGTAAAGGGCAAGGTCATGATCATGTCCCGCGGCACCATTACTTATGTCGAGAAGCATCAGAACGCAGAGGCAGCAGGCGCCATTGGCTGTATCGTCTACAACAATGAGCCAGGCGTCTCTGGCATTGATCTCACCATCAGCACCGCTACCATCCCCTGTGTCTCCATCACCCAGGCAGACGGCGCTTTGGTGCGCGCCGCCTCCACTCCTGTCACCGATGAGGCAGGCAATGTCCTCTACTACACCGGAAGCCTCAACATCGGCGACGGAATGGGCTCTGTCCAGTACGGCACACCCTATGCCATGAGCTCCTTCACCAGCTGGGGCGTTCCCGGCTCCATGGAGCTGAAGCCTGAAATCACAGCTCCTGGCGGCTCCATCTATTCTGTCGATGGTTCCATCCCTGGCGGCAAGGCTTATGAGCTGATGTCCGGCACCTCCATGGCCGCACCTCAGGTGGCCGGTATGGCGGCACTGGCCGCACAGTACATCCGGGCCAACAAGCTGGATGAAAAAACCGGTCTGACCGTCCGGGCACTGTCCCAGAGCTTGCTTATGTCCACTGCAACACCTCTGCTGGAGGAAGACAGCGGCTTCAACTATTACCCTGTGCTGCGCCAGGGCGCAGGCCTCGCCAACATCGGCGCCGTAACCACAGCCGACTCTTACATTCTGATGGCAGAAGATGCCACCTCTGGCGCCGCCGATGGCAAGGTAAAGGCTGAACTGAAAGACGACCCGGAACGCACTGGCGTCTATTCCACTTCCTTCACCCTGAACAACCTGACCGACAAAGAGCAGCGCTATACCCTCTCTGCAGACCTGTTTACCCAGGATCTATTCGACCTTTACAACGAGGGCGTCTACTTCCTGGACATCTGGACCACCCCCATGTGTGCCGATGTGGAGTGGACTGTGGACGGCAAGGCCCTGCGGTCCGAGACCGAAATTGGCAATATGGACTTCAATGGTGACGGCATCGTAAACGGCGAAGATGCCCAGGCTCTGCTGGACTATGTGACCGGCATTCGCACAGAGCTCCATGACGCCGAACATGCCGACCTGAACAGTGACGGCGAAATCAACGCCTATGATGCCTATCTGTTCCTGCAGCGCTTTAACAGCGGCGTGCTGACCCTCCCGGCAAACGGCAAGGTCGAGGTCTCTGTGACCATCCGCCTGACCAGCGAGCAGAAGGAAAAGCTGGACGCCAACTACCCGGTGGGCGCTTACGTGGAAGGCTTCCTCCACATTGACGGTCTGACCACCGCCGAGGGCGCTCTTACCACCAGCCATTCCATCCCTCTACTGGGCTTCTATGGCGGCTGGACTGAATCCTCCATGTTTGACATCGGTACCTATGCAGAATATCTGGCTGGTGACGAGACCCGTTATCCCTACATGGGCGTCACCAACAGCAACGCCATTTCCATTATCTACGGCAACGACCCCGACTCTCCCTATCTGTTTGGCGGCAACCCTGTGATCCCCGACAAGGGCTACAAGCCTGAGCGTAACGCCGTCAACAGCGTCCGCGGTGACAAGTTCGACGTGTGGAACTGCGCTGTTATCCGCAACGCCGCCAACTCCCGCTATCGGATCACCGATGGCGATGGAAACGTGCTGACTAGCGAAGAAGCCGGCCCTGTGACAGGCGCCTACTATCTCGTCAATCAGGGTTACTGGGTCAACACCTCCATGGCCATGGGCATGAGCTGGCCGATTACCAACCTGGAAGAAGGCGATCGCATTGTCGCCGAGCTGACTCTGGCTCCGGAGTACTACGTAGATGCTAAGGGCAATACCAACTGGGACGCACTGGGCAAGGGCGCTACCATGTCCTTCCCCGCTGTGGTGGACAACACTGCCCCGGAACTGGTGGATGTCTCCTACAGTATGACCAGCAACGCCCTGACGGTCACTGCCAGCGACAACCAGTACGTCGCAGCTGTGGTGCTGTTCGATGCAGGTGGCAGCCAGCTGCTTGCTTCCGCTGGCGCTTATGCCGACATTGAGCCCGGTGAAGAAGCCGTCTATGTCCTGGACATGAATGGCCTCAGCAGCCGCAAATTCCTCCTGCAGGTCATGGACTACGCCATGAACGTGACCACCTACGCCGTGGAAGCCCAAATTGGCGGCGCCACCAAGCTACCTCATCTGATTGCATACGATGCAGTCGTGAACAAGTGGATTGGCTTTGATACCGACACTCCCTATGGCGAATGGGACACCGTCGCCCTGTGTGAAAATGTCTACTACGCCGCTACCATTGCAGATCATCACGTTTTTGCCGCCACTGACACCGGCATTCTCTACGTGATGGACGAAGACGCCATGGGCCTGCGGACCGCTGTGGGCAACCTGGGCTGCACCCTCACCGACATGGCCTACAACCCCGCAGACGAGATGCTTTACGGCGTCACCGAATCCAATGAGCTGGTCACCATTGACAAGCTCACCTGCGAAGTCCAAACCGTCGGCCAGATCGGCATCACCACCAATACCCTGGCTTGTAATGAAGACGGTGTGTTCTACTGCAACAAGTATCGCACTGGCGAAGTCTATTCCTTCACCCTGGAAACCGTCGCCAGCCCCACCCTGCTTGTTACCACTGACATCCCGGACAGCCAGTATATGCAGTCCATGGAAATCGACCCTAACAACGGTCTGCTCTACTGGGCGAGCTACTACATGCAGGATTTCTGGGGCAATCTGATCCCCTTCTCCTACCTCTTTGAGATTGATACCGACGCCGCCACATTCAACCGCTATCAGGTCATTTCCGACCAGCTGACCGCCCTGATCATTCCGGAAAAGACCGCCGGCAGCGACTGGGATTCCCCCACTGACAAGATCACTAACATTCAACTCTCCAGCGAGTCCATGCGCATCCTCCGGGGTACCACCGCAACACTTGACGCCTTCGTTCAGCCTTGGACCGCTACAGATCGCACGGTAACCTGGAGCTCCTCCGATCCCTCCATCGCAGTTGTGGATGAAACGGGCGTCATCACCGGCATACAGCCTGGCCAATGCCTCATCACCGCCACTTCCAATCTGGATCCCACCTGCTCTGCCAGCTGCACTGTGACTGTGGATGTCGTAAAGGTCACTTTGCACGGCGCGCTGCAGGACACCGAAGGCAATCCCATGTTCTTCGACTGGGATATGGCTGCCAACAGCACCTGGACTCCCCGCGTAGGCATTGAGACCAGCATGACCTCTGCCACCTACGACACCCTCAACCGGCAGATGTTCATCATGGAGGCCGTCTCCCCCGATTGGCGTATGCACAAGGTGGACGTTCAGACCGGTAAGATTCTGGAAACCGCCAGCAATGGCGTAGGCGTTCCCCTGTGGGACATGGCCTACAGCAAGTACTACTCCACTGCAGATGCCCCCAAAATTTCCAGCATCTACGGCACCTACTTCATGCCGATTAAGAATCCCCTTGATCTGGATTCCAATGTCATCGACATGAACAGCTACCTGAGCCGCTATACCCATGCAAACTATCTGACCGGCATTGCCAGTGCCGGCTATGCATCCTACGTGAACGGCTTCACTTCCTACGATACCGAACTCTTCTATCTGCTGGACAACCTGGGATACGTCTGGACCCTCTATGTGTATGGCCGGCCCGATGGTTCTTACAGCGCCTACCTGGGTTATTTCCCCAGCACCCTGCCGCAGCTGAAATTCCCCGGCTATCTGGACAATCTGTACTGCTCCATGGTGGTCGGAGAAGACGGCTCTCTGTATCTGTCTTACTTCACCGGTTCCACCAGTGACTTCTATCGTCTGACCTTCCATGAAGAGACCAACGTCTTTGAAGCCACCATGATCGGCAGCGCCGGCAAGGACGTCTGGCCGGTGACCCTGTACTCTGTGGAGCCCAATGCTTCCACAGCCGGCACAAACAGCCTGCCTCAGCCCTGGATGCACGCCGATTCCAGCACAGTCTCCGCTGAGGACCTGGCCACCTTAGAAGCCAATGTCCACATCGGCCACCTCTACCAAGACAACGATGCGCAGAAGCAGCTCACGATCAGAGCTGGAAACGAAGCTGTTGGCTCCCTGAATTCCGTCTCCACCTTCACCGCTCCCGCCTCCGTCCCGGAGGTCTCCACCGATGAGAAGTCCGTTACCGTCCATGTCACTGCAAAGGACACTTCCGGTGCAGATGCCCCCTCCAACAGCGGCTTGGTCGAGATCACCTATGACCACGAAGCTCTGACTTTGGTGGACATAAAGGAACATGCCGCATACCATTCCACCGTGAAGGCCGATGGCAGCGTTGTACTCGCTTATGCCGATCTGGAGACACTGGATACCCTCGCCACCCTGACCTTCGCTGCAAAGGCCACCGATGACACGGTTGTCCATATTACAACCAAGCAGCTCAATGACCAGAAGCACACTTACGATGAGGCCCTGACCATCCGTTTTGCCCACACGAACACCGAGATCCGGGACGTCAAGGAAGCCACCTGTCTGGAAGATGGCTACACCGGCGATGCCTATTGCCTGGATTGCGGCAAGCTGGTGAAGAAGGGTGAAACCATCCCCGCCCTGGGTCACGACTTTGGGCCGTGGACGGTCACCAAGGAAGCCACCTGCACCGAAGATGGCACGAGAGAGCGCAGCTGCTCCCGCTGCGACGAGAAGGAGACGGAAGTCATCCCCGCCAACTGCCCGTCTCAAGGATTCACAGATGTGGATCAGAGCAAATGGTATCACGAAGCCATTGATTTCGTGGTATCCCAGAATCTGATGCGTGGCATGAGCGACACCCTGTTCCAGCCCGATGGCAACATGACCCGGGCTCAGATGGTCACCGTTCTGTACCGTCTGGCAGACACGCCCGCTGTGGAAGGCAGCGTCCCCTTCACCGACGTGAAGGCCGGTCAATTCTACTCCGACGCCTTGGTTTGGGCTTACGAAAACGGCATTGCCAAGGGCGTGACAGACCAGCGGTTTGCCCCCCATGCCTCCGTCACCCGGGAGCAGATGGTAGTCTTCTTTGCCCGCTTCGCCCAGCTGAACGGCCAAACCGTAGAAGCCAAGGGAGATCTGAGCAACTATCACGACGCCAGTGCCATCAGCAACTACGCCAAAGAGTCTATGGCCTGGGCCGTAGAGACTGGCCTCATCCAGGGCATCACCTCAACCACCCTGAGCCCCAAAACCACTTCCACCCGCGCACAGATTGCCGAGGTTCTGCTGCGTTACTGCACCACATTCGGTTCATCTCAAACCTCAAGCACCTCCAATCCCCTAATCGGGTAGGAGTCTAGTTTCCTAGCCGGCCTTTCACACCACCGTACGGTCAGACTGTCCCGCAATTGGGAACTTCTGCCTCGGTCTTAAGCATTTTCCTGTGTAGTCTATTAGGAAATCCGTTAAATCCCACAAATTAGTTGAATGAGCAGGTGCCTCCGGCCCTGCTCATTTCAAATTCTGTTGATAAATTTTATTATGTCCAGCCGTTTCAGTATGCACCGTTTCAAGAGCATCCTGCTTATACCAGTCCTTCATTGGCAATTGCACCAGCCCACCTTCCCTCGGGAAGGCAAGTACCATGACGCTAAAATTGCCCATTTTTTGGCTGACGGATCCGCCGCAGACCCGTAGGGGCGCACCGCGTTCCCCCGAGTAACGAGTAAGATGTTGGAGCTGGAACCGGCTGAGCAGCAAGGCCCCCCACCACCGGAGATTGTACCTGACTGCCCGGACGGTTTTAAAGAAAATATATACTGTTTGGTGTTACGTTGTAGTAGGGGCGACGGTGGATGGCTATTTGTGCCAGACCCGTTCCAGACCCTGGGGGGTGAGGGCGTAGATGGTTTGGCAGACCTCTTCCAGGTATAGCCGGTCGTGGGAGACGGAGAGAATGGCGCCGCCGAAGGCGGACAGGATCTCCCGGATGACAGGGCCGGACAGGGGAGAGAAATTCCGGGTGGGTTCGTCCAGCAGAAGGACATTGGACTCCTCGAGAATCATGTGAAGGAAGAAAATCTTGGCCTTTTGCCCGCCGGAGAGCTGGGAAATGGGATGCTCCATCTCCAGGGTGGTGAATCGCAGGCTGCCCAGATAGTTCCGAATCCGGGTGGCCTCCGCCCGGCTGCCGGAGTGGTTTAGGAAGTCCACCGGTGTGGCGGCGAGGTCCAGAACCTCAGCATAGTCCTGGGGCATGTATGCCCCATGGAGGTCCTGCCGGGGGCAGAGCTCCCGGGCCAGGAGGCGGAGGAGCGTGGTTTTGCCGCAGCCGTTGGGGCCAATGATCCCGATTTTCTCCGGTCCCGTGACGGTGAGCCGGATGTCCTGCGCCAGGAGCCGCCCACCGGCTTCCAGCCGGGGAAGCTGGAAGTCCAGGATCCGCTTGCCCTGAGGCACGGAGGCCGTGGCGGGGAAGCGGAGAAAGATGGCTTCCTCCAGCTCTGGCATTTGGGTCAGCTTATCCTTCTCCTTTTCAAACCGACGGCCCATGGCTTGCAGGGTGTGCATCTTCTTTTTCAGAAGGAATCCGCCATGGGGGTCTCCGCGGCTGATGGTGGCCTGCTGGCGCTCCACCTGATTCCGGATGCGGAGGAACCGGTCCATCTGCTTCTGGAATTCCGCATGCTCTTTGCGGGAGACCTGGGCCTGGTGCTGGAATTTGGCCCGGCGTCCCTCTACATATTGGTCATAGGGCAGGCGGGCTACCGTGGCCCGGGGGGCGGTCTTCCGCCGCAGAGCCTCCAGGTGGACGATGACGTTGGCGGTGTTCCGGATCAGGGTTTCGTCATGGGAGACGAAGAGCACGGTCCCGGGCCAGGTCCGGAGAAAATCCTCCAGAAATTGGAGGGTCTCCAGATCCAGGTCGTTGGAGGGCTCGTCCAGCAGCAGAAGGTCCGGCTGCTCCCCCAGGAGCCGGGCCAACTGGAGCTTCACCCGCTCACCGCCGGACAGCCGCCCCAGGGGGCGGTCCCAGCTGGGCAGGTCCGCTGGGAGGCTCAGAGACCTCAGAAGGGCGGCTTCCTCTGGCGGGGTGAGAGCTGAACCCTGGCTCCAAAAGGTCCGCACCGCCTCGCCCAGAGCCTGAGGCGACGGTTCCTGGGGCAGATATCCCATCCGGGTCTGCCCCCGGAGGATCTCACCGGACCACTCGGCGTAGCCGGATACCAGGCGTTCATCATACAGAAGCTTCAGCAGGGTGGATTTTCCGTCGCCCTCCTCGCCGATGAGGGCGGCCTTATCCCCCGGCTGTAATACAAGAGAAAAATCAGATACCATGGACCGCAGGTCCCGGGTGTGAGTCACAGACAAATGATTGACCTGAAACATGATGCATCCCTCCGAAAAATAAAATCTGCCCCCGGCAATACCGAAGGCAGACGTGCAGCAGCCACCCTGTTTCAGATAGAAAAACAGGGTGAAAGGTGGCGCAGCGATCTGAATTCGGCAGCAGAACAAAGCCCGGCCAAGGCCGGACCGCCAGAGCAGTTCCGCACAGTCGAAATCAAATCAGTTGCGCATGCTTTCACCCTTTCTGAAAACCGTTCCATTCTAAGAATGCATCCAGTGTAACACACAAACCGTTTTTTAGCAAGAGGGAGTTTGGCCTCGGCCAGGGCGGCAGCATTTCCTTTTTCCGTACTGGCGCGGCAGCGCCCCTGCCTTGCCCGGGGGAAGGCAGGGGCGCTGCCGCCCAGTGTAAAAAGGCCGGTGTGTGCGCCAGGCCTAGGCGAATTCGTACCAGCCTGTGAGGAAGGTCCGGATTCGCCGAAGGGCTGGGGATCACGGAACCTCCTGTCTCCGGTGCGTCCAAAAGGTCGCACCCTGCGCCTCAGGGGGCAGACAGGGACGCCGGTGCCTCGCGGCTAGGCGCTCAGGCCTCCCCGGCGTCTTGGTCCACGGTGATTTCGGAGAGCTGGAGGCCGGGGTTGCGGCGGCAGGTGAAGTCGATGGCCCAGAAACTGGTGAAGACCAGCAGCTTCCGGTCCCGGTAGTCCTCCAAGAGCTCTGCATCGGAGCCCAGGTTTAGGTCCTGGAGGTCTCCTGGGTAGCTGTCGATGAGCCGAAGCTCCTCATAGGGCAGGTGATCCATCCGCAGTTCCACCCCATATTCGTTTTTCATCCGGTACTGGAACACATCGAATTGCAGCACGCCCACCACGCCTACGATCACTTCCTCCATGCCGGAGCCCGGAACCTTGAAGATTTGAATGGCGCCCTCCTGGGCAATCTGCTCGGTGCCCTTCACAAATTGCTTGCGCTTCATGGAGTCCTTGGCAGAGACCCGGGCGAAATGCTCCGGGGCAAAGGTGGGGATGCCGGAAAATTTGAATTTCTTCCCGGGGACGGTGACGGTGTCGCCAATGGAGAAGATGCCCGGGTCAAACACGCCGATGATGTCCCCGGCGTAGGCCTCCTCCACGATTTCCCGCTCGGCGGCCATGAGCTGCTGAGGCTGGCTTAGTCGCATTTTTTTATTACCCTGGACGTGGAAAACCTCGGCCTCCCGCTGGTATTTGCCGGAGCAGATCCGCAGGAAAGCCAGCCGGTCCCGGTGGGCCTTGTTCATGTTGGCCTGGATCTTGAAGACGAAGGCGGAAAAGTCCGGGGAAAAGGCATCCACCAACCCGCTGTCCGATACCCGGGAGGCGGGGGGCGGGGTCAGGCGCAGGAACTCCTCCAGAAAGGGCTCCACGCCGAAGTTGGTGAGGGCGGAGCCGAAGAACACGGGGCTGAGCTTCCCGGCCCGGACCTCCTCCAGGTCAAAGTCCCGGCCGGCCCCCAACAGCTCCACCTCGTCAATGAGCTGCCGGTGCTTGCCCTCACCCAGAAGGGCGGACACCTGGGGATCGTAGAGGTCAATTTCCTGCTTGCCCGCCCGGTTCTTTCCGGCGGAGCCGGAGGAGAAGAAAAGCAGCTGGCTGCCCTGGCGGTCGTAGACTCCCTGAAATTCCTTGCCGGACCCGATGGGCCAGTTCATGGCGTAGGTCTCGATGCCCAGCTCCCGCTCCAGCTCCTCCAGCAGGTCGAAGGGGTCTTTGGCCTCCCGGTCCATCTTGTTAACGAAGGTAAAAATAGGAATGTGGCGCATGGCGCAGACCTTGAAGAGCTTCCGGGTCTGGGCTTCCACGCCCTTGCTGCCGTCAATGACCATGACGGCGGAATCCGCCGCCATGAGGGTGCGGTAGGTGTCCTCAGAGAAGTCCTGATGGCCCGGGGTATCCAGAATGTTGATGCAGAAGCCGCCGTACTGGAACTGCATCACAGAGGAGGTGACGGAAATGCCTCTCTGCTTTTCGATTTCCATCCAGTCGGACACGGCGGCCCGGCGGTTTTTCTTGCCCTTGACCACACCAGCCTGGGCAATGGCCCCGCCATAGAGCAGGAATTTTTCTGTCAGGGTGGTTTTACCGGCGTCGGGATGGGAGATGATGGCAAAGGTCCGGCGGCGGCTGATTTCTTCTGATAGAGTTGACATGGTATTTTCCCTCCATATTTTTTAAAATTTCAATGAAAGAGGGAAAGCTATGGATAGAAACTGAAATCCATGGGGACCTCCTGAAGGGCGCCTCAAAACGTGGGCTCCTGTGCCCTGACCAGACCGGCGTCCAAGCAGGGTGAGTGTTTCGAGGTTGCCAAAAACTTAAAATTGTGAGACAAATCAACTTAGTTTACCACAGATTTCCACGGTTTACAAGTGGGGTTCTTGCAATTTGCCCGGGAGGCTGGTATAATGGCAAGGAGGCGGCACCATTCTGCGAGTCCGCCATCTGGTGGAAAGGAGTCTACTTATGAATCAGTTTCTGGACATTTTGCTCCTGGCCAGCTTTGTCATTGGCGGCGTGTATAGCCTCTGGACTGCAGTGCAGATGAGACGCTGGAAGGAGCTAAAACCCAATAAATTTATCTATCCCAACGGCTGTGAACCTGGTGACTGTACCAATCCAGAGGGGTTCCGGGCTTTTATGAGGCCACAGGTGCTGCTCTTTGGCCTCCTGTGCCTGGCCACGGCGGCAACCTTCCTGGCAGGGACCTATCTGAGCTTTTGCCCGGATGAGCTGGTGTGGGCGGCCTTTGCCCTGGGCCTGGTGGCGGTTGTAGTATATATTTCCGCCCTTCGCCGGTCCTACACGAGATTTTGGTGAGGTGTTTTATTATGAAGCTGGATTGTATTCATCACGTGGCAATCATCGTTTCCAATTACCAGGCGGCTCTGGAATTTTACAGGGACAAGCTGGGCCTGCCCCTCAAGAGGGACGTGGACCGTCCGGCCCAAGGGGACCGGATTCTCACCCTGGGGCTGGACCAGGGTGAGCTGGAGATTTTTGTAAAGCCCGATGCGCCTCTGCGCCCCACGGAACCGGAGGCCCGGGGCCTGCGTCACCTGGCCTTCCGGGTGGAAAGCGTGGAGGAGACGGCGGCCTCGTTGGTCCGCCTGGGCATCCCTTGCGACCCCATCCGTATGGACCCCTACACCCAGAAGCCGATGACCTTCTTCTATGACCCGGACGGGCTGCCTCTGGAGCTGCACGAATGAGCGGCTCGGAGACCTGTCCCAATTGCCGTGTATTCTTCCATAGAATAAACCGCCTGTATGTCAGACCGGTATGGTCGACATGCAGGCGGCGTTTCTATATTTCATATTAGGGATTCAGCTGAGCTTTCTGTGATGCCGCCAGACGCCCCACATGCGGAAGGCGGTGGAGACCAACAGAATACCAACAGCCAGGGTGCCGGCAATGGCGCCGGTATGGAGGCCGTGTTGCAGAAAGGCGTCGGTGTTACCTCGGACGGCATAGTCCATGGTGTAGTAGATGTCTGCACCGGGGACCAGAGGGAAGAGGGCCACCAGAAGATAAGAGGTGGCAGGGCATTTCCGAATCCGGGCCATGATCTCGGCGTAGACGGAGATGGTGGCAGCGGAGAGGAGGAAGGCGGTGAGGTCGGACATCCCCAAAAATCCAAACAGCCGGTAGGCCAGCCAGCTGAGGATACTGCCTGCAATGCACAGGAACATGCCGGGGCCGTGAAGGTTCAGGAGAATGCAGAAGCCCAGGCTTCCCACGAAGCCGGCAAAGCATTGCATAAACAGGCCGTACTGGACCAGTGCGCCGCTGCCGGCCAGGTCGCCCCACAGCTGCCGCGCCAGGGTTACAGCTGCGCCGGTCCCCACCGCCAGGGCTACGGCGGTGATGAGCACCTGAACCAGGCGGTTGACGCCGGACATGGTGTCGCCGTAGATGATGTCCCGGATGCTGTTGGTAAAGAGCAGACCGGGAACCAGAAGCATCAGGGCGCCGATGATGGCAGCGTCCACGTTGTGGGCCAGCCCGGCAATGGCCAAACCATGGGCCAAAAGGGCCAGGACAAAGCCGGCGGCAACGGTCTTGAAAAACAGGTTGGCGTGGAGTTTATTCATGAAGTACAGACACAGGCCGGTGGCCAGGCCGCTGAGTCCGGCACACAGGGCGTCCAGCAGGGTGCCCCGGAAGAACATGGAGAAACCGGCCGCAGCCAGGAAATAGCCCATGAGGAGGGTGGGGAACCGGTAGCTCTTGGTGGCCTGCTTCTCCGCCTGGATCATGGCCATAGCCTCCTGCACAGGGGGCTTCTCCTGACAGATCCGGCGGCACAGGCCGCTGTACCGCTCAATGCCGTCTAAGTCTGTGGAGCTGTAGGCTGCCCGGTGCATGCGGGTCATGTGCTTTTCCTCTGCGGTTTCCAGGCTCACAATGATGCAGCCGGGAATGGAAAAGGCTGACCCTTCCACACCGTAGGCCCCCAGCAGGCGGACAATGGTTTCCTCCACCCGGTAGGTCTCTGCGCCGCATTGTTGCAGTTGATACGCCAGATCTACCGTGAGATCCAGCAGTTCATCATAATCCATGGGCTCACTTCCCAAACCAAAATCAGCAGGGCGCCATCCGGAGCCACACCGTGGAGAGTATAGCAGTCCGCTCCGCAAAATACAAGGGGGAATTTCCTGCAAAAATCGGTCTCCGTGGAAGCTGGAATTTGTGGCTTCTGCGCCGGTACCCCTCCGTGATGTGTTTAGCTCAGGCCGGAAAAGTCAAAGCCCCAGCACTGGCGCAGGAGCGCCTTTGGCTTCCCCCGGGGAAAGGCCGGGCATTCCCGCACCAGTACGGTTGCAAGCCGTGCAGCTTTAGCTGGCAGCCTTACCTTAGCAGTATGCGCGTATCCTCTGGGGATGGGTATCAAATTGCTTCGCCGGGAAATACTACCTGCGGAACCATGGATGGGCTGCAGAAAGATTCCGGAGGTACGACATGCAAGGTAAAGTGGAGATCAGCGGCGTCAATACCGCCAAGCTGAAGACCTTGAAAAACGATGAGATGGTCCGGCTCATGAAGCTGGCCAAGGCGGGAGACGAGCAGGCCAGGCAGGCACTCATTGAGGGGAACTTGCGGCTGGTGCTGTCAGTGATTCAGCGGTTTGTAGGGCGGGGAGAAAATCCGGACGACCTGTTTCAGGTTGGCTGCATTGGCCTTTTGAAGGCCATTGCCAACTTTGACGAAACCAAGGAGGTACGCTTTTCCACCTACGGCGTGCCCATGATTGCCGGGGAGGTGCGCCGCTATCTCCGGGACAACAGCGCCATGCGGGTGAGCCGCTCCCTGCGGGACACGGCCTACCGGGTCCTACAATGTAAGGAGGCCATGATGGGGGAGAACGGCCGGGAGCCCAGCCTGGAGGAGATTGCCAAGCGGATGGAACTGCCCCTGGAAGAGGTCTCCCGGGCCATGGACGCCATTGCCGCACCCATTTCCCTGTACGATCCGGTGTATTCCGACGGAGGCGATCCCCTCACTGTGATGGACCAGGTCCGGGACACCAAAAATACCGACGAACGGTGGATTGAGCGCATTGCCCTGCGGGATGCCTTCCAGACCCTGTCGGAGCGGGAAAAACAGATCCTGATTCTCCGCTTTTACGATGGCAAAACCCAGATGGAGGTGGCGGGCCAGGTGGGCATCTCCCAGGCCCAGGTCTCCCGCCTAGAGAAAAACGCCATTGGGACCATTCGGAAAAATGTGATGGAGACATAGCGTGCGATCCCCGGGAAACCGGGCAGCTTTCATCGCCGCAGGGCACGTCAGAAATGTCGCGCCCTGCGGCGGACCTCGGTGCAAGGGCGAAGCCCCATGGGATCTCAACACTTGCCAGTGGCAGGTGACTCCACCCCCCCTTCCGCCAGGTGATTATTTTCATTATGTTGGATTTTTCCGCATTTCAAAAATACAGGTATTGCAATATTGGACATCCAGGTTTATCATGAACGTGGCAAAAAAAATCCGCACCTTTTGGTACGGATTTGATGTCTATTCACCGATATGAGGTATCATATCCCCGCCTCCGCATAGAGTCTTTCATAGCTTGGGCCAAGTCCGCAAGCATACGGAGTTCTTTAGGTGTGCAATCCTTTGAAATTTCCAGGAGCTGATTTTCAAATGCCTCCCGCTCACACAAAATGCTGTCACACAAGAGGTCATCTACAGAGCATTGCAGTGCATTCGCAATTTTGACCAAGGTACCTAACCCAACCTTTGACGCAGCACGCTCAATGTGTGAAATATTGGACGGCTCAATTCCCACTTGCTCAGCCAAGTATTCTTGGGTCATCTGTTTCTTCTTGCGTATGGTGCGAATTCGTTTTCCAAGAGCAGCATAATCCAAGTCCATTATCTCACCTCTGTAAATGAATTATAGCCCCTTTTTTGTAAGCCGAGAATAATATGTTGCCCCTAAACGGGGTTATATTCATAATTGGGCTCAAAGTAAAACGGCCAAAGTGAGACGAACTGGCGAGAGCATCTTTGGTTCCAGCACACCTTAATTTCATTTGTATTAGCTGTACCGTCAAACATAATCAGAGGTATATTATGGGTGATTCCAGGAAACATTTGCTCAACAGTATTGACATTGCGTTTTCTTTATATCGGAGTCGTTCTGATTCTGCTATTCCAGAAGAAGAGCTTCAGCAATTAGAGGCAGATTTGAAAAGTGAGCCGTTTTTAAAATTTCTGGAAAGCGTTTTTTCTGCCACATTTACCAGCCGGACGCATTGGGAGGACAAGCTTTGGGAGCTGGCCGCCCATTATCCCATCGAATATTTAAATCTATCGACACGTTCTTACAATGGATTGGTACGCAGTTCTTATCGCATACGGACAGTTGCTGATTTGCTGAAGCTTCCACTGGCAGACCTAAAGAAAATTCGGAATTTAGGAGTCAAAAGTATCACAGAGATTGAGTATGCAAAATACAGGTTCTTAGAAAAACTAGAGCAAGGCAAAATCGAGTAGATACCCAACTCCTGACTATATACGTACATCCAAGTCCCCTTGCCATAGGGAAAACTTCTCGAAACTGCTGGAGTATGCGGAAGCATTTCATGTTTGTATTGGTGCAGAAGCGCCCCGCCTGCCCCCGAGGAAGCCAGAGAGCTGCCGCTCCCGTGCATTCCAGGGCAGTGTAGCTCAGCTTTTCGGAGTTCGGTTCTGCAGAACCGTGTAGGGCAAGCGGGAGTTACGGTCCACCCCCTGTAGGGGTCTCAGCACGGCTCTGGGAAACTTGCAGAATGAGCCGTTGCTATACACATATGCCTTGCCGGCAAAGACAATGCCGCCCGATGAATTCCCTCATCAGGCGGCATCTTGGAAATGTTCACATGGCCGCGCATTATGTTTCTCTCGCTTTTTGCAGCCGAATGTCCTCCCCCACAAACGCCACCAACCGGTAGCTGCCCAGGAGGCGGGAGGCGATTTGGGGGCTGTAGCGGCGGGCGATTTCGTCGGACTGGAGGTTGGTGGAGACCACCGTAGGGCTGCCGGCCAGGAGGCGGTCGTTGAGGACGGTATAAAGGGCAGAGCTCACAAACTGGGTGGTCATCTCCGTGCCCAGGTCGTCAACGATCAGCAGGTCACAGGCTGTGTACTTCTCCGCCTGGCGCTTGGCCTCCTGGGAGTCGGTGAACTTGGCCTCCTCCAGGCAGGAAAAGAGGTGTACCGCCGTCTCGTACACCACACTGTAGCCTCCGTCGGCCACGGTCCGGGCGATGCAAGCGGACAGGAAGGTCTTGCCCAGCCCCGGGTTGCCGTTCAGAAGCAGGTTGCCAGACTTCAAGGTGAAGCTTTGGGCATACCGGCGGCAGGTCTGGAGGGTCCCGGTCATCACCGCCCGGGGACTGACCCCCAGGTTGGGGTCAACCTGGTCGGAATAATAGCTGAGGCGGAAGCCCTCAAAGGTCTCCCGGGCGGCGCCGGTGAGGAGGGTCAGCTCCTTTTTCTGCTCCTGACGGCACAGCTCCCGGAGGCACTCGCACATCCGGGCCCCCACGTAGCCGCTTCCACCGCAGACGGTGCAAACGGGGGCATCGTCCAGGAACCCCTCTTCAAAGTTGTCCTCAACGAGCCACTCCCGCTCCCGCTGCAGGGCCTGGTTCTCCTGGCGGATGCGGGCAAACTCCGCCTGGGGGTCGCCCCCCTGCTGGAAGACGGTCTGGGCCGCCTGGGCCATGGTGAGGCGGAGGGCCCGGTCAATCTCCGCCAGCCGGGGCACCTGCCGGTAGGCCCGGCGCAGATGCTCGGCATTCTCCGCCTCCCGCTCCGCCTTGGCCTGAGCCAGGCGCTCCCGGGCCCGGCGCAGCACCTCTCCTGTATATGCCACTGATTACCCCTCCTGTTCCTGCTCCCGGAGCATCCGGGCAATGGCCTCCCGCTCCATCTGACCCAGGGCGGCGGTACCCGCCTGGACCCGCTGGGCCTGGGGAGTGGGTTTTTTATCCCCGGCCTGGATCTGCGCCCCGGTGTGGAGGTTCTGCTGGTGCCAACTTTGAAGGATTTTATTCATATAGGGCCACTTCAGTCCCCCGGTGTTGAGGCAGGTCTTCTCATAGGCCATCTGAAGGGCCTGGGAATCGAAATCCATATCCAGCCAGGCCTGGGCATACCGGTCCTCCGCCGGGGTCAGGCTCCGCCCGGAGATTTGCAGCAGCTTCATCAGGTTGGCCGTCCGGGTATACCGGGCATTCTGGGCCTGCATATAGGCCGCCGCCTCTTCCAGGGTGTTGATGCCCTGCTCCGCCCAGGCGTAGGCCTCCTTCTCAATGGTCCGCAGAGAGGGGTTCCGGTTGGAGCCCTTCCGGCGCAGCCGCTCCTTGCAATAGCACACCAGCATGCTCACCACCTCGGCGGGCAGGTCCAGGTAATTCCGGAAGGACAGTAGGATTTTCAGCTCCTCGGTGGTGAGAATCCGCCCCAGGGTCCGCTGTACCTCCCCCACCAGGAGGCGAAATTCCTCGCTGCGGTTCATGGCCTGGGTCACGTCCTCCTCGGTGTACTGGGGGGGCTGCTGGGCCGGGCGGAGATAGACGCTCTCCTCCGGCCAGAGGCCCAGCTGCCGAAGGGTAGCGGCGGCGCAGGAGTACCGGGCCTGGCTCATCCCCAAGGCTGCCTCCGCCTCCCGGGGCGCGTTGCCGCACTGGAGGTACAGGTGCAACAGGGCCGCATCCCCGCTCCCGGCGGAAAGCAGCTTGTGAATTTCAGTTTGAGACAGGGTCAGGTCCTTGGTGTTCATGGCAATCCTCCGCAGGTGAAAAACCGGTCATTCCGGCAGAGGGAATGACCCGGTGAAAACCCATCGCTTCAGCAAATCTCGTCCTTTGGCCTCCCATTATACCACAATCCCGCCTGGGGCACAACCCAGGCAAACCCGAAGAAATGACAAAAAAGGCCGGCCTTTTTTGGTTCCCCTCCACATCTTGTGGGGGGCCATGCAGGCCGGCACAAAAGGGAAGCCCCTGCCTTCCCCTGGGGCATAGGCACACAGCCATACTGGACTTTCCAGGCTTTGGTGATGCGGAGTCCTTGTAGGGTGCGGCCTCCTGGACGCACCCTACGCCTCAGGAGGAAACCAGGGCGCTTCGTGGCACTGCAGGGATGCTGCGCCCTACGGTAGGTAGCCTCTTACCGATTTCGTCAATCGCCGATCTGGATGTTCACCCCATTGAGCTCCACACCCTCGTCAGCACGGATCAGAATATACTTGACGCCCCCCAGGACCCGGGTTTCCACCAGGTCGCTGCGCTCCGGGCTGACCCGGATGGTGACGTCGGGAGTCTTCACTTCCAGGAGCTTGGGGTCCACCAGATTCCGGGGGCTGAGGTCCGTATCCGCCCCGAATGCCTCGTCATACTGGCCGTCAAAGGCCTCCACGTGGTCCTGGGACACGCCGCAGGAGGCCAGGACCCCCTTCACCGTCCCCTTGGTGATGGTGAGAGGCTCCGGTTCCTTGCTCTCCTTGTGCTCCTGAATCATGGCGCACAGCTGCCCCTGGACCGCCTGGACCGTGTCAAAGGAGCAGTCCTCCCCCAGGGCCCCGGTGAGAAGGCCCTGGAACGCCTCCCGCTGCTGGGCTGCGGGCATGGGGGCCGCCAGGTGGAACACCGCGTCCACAAATTCCTCCCGACTCTCCCCAATGTTCCGGGTGTACAGCAGGGCGCCGTAAAGGTTGGTGGCCCGGTCCTCAAAGGCTGGGAACAGGAAGCCCACTTCCGGCGTCCCCACCAGCCAATCCGAGGCCCGGTTGTGAAACTCCCCTGCTGTTACGTAATATGTCAGGGCCGGTTTCGCCAGCTTCACCGGGCAGATGCTGCACAGAACATAGCGGAAGACGGTGTCGGAGCCGTCCTCCAGCTCCTGGCCGTCCTTGCCCCGGAAGGGCACATCATAGGCGTCCTGTGCCAAGAGAATCAGGTAGCTACTTTCCATATGTAACGAGGCGGCCACCTTCTCGTAGAAGCTGTGGATGGCCTCCTCCTCCCCGTCCCGAAGGGCCGTCAGGAGCCGGTGCTCTGGACTGTCCTGGACCTGGGCGGTGGTGAAGGAGAGGTCCACCAGATTCTTCCCCAAGCTACCGGACAGGGCTTTTCTCAGCAGAGCCAGCATCTTCTCCGCCTCGTCCTCTGTCATGAGGCTCAGAGCCTGGGTGAATTCCGAGACGATCTCTCCCTTTTCGTTTACATAGCATCCCCGGATGTGGGTGACGCTGGTCTTATCCGGCCGGAAACGGCGGCGGAGTTCTCCAATTCCTTTTTCGTTCATGGTTCCCTTCTATTCTGCGCAAGGCTGCGCGTGGTAGTAAACATCAGTCCGCCTGGAGGCGGCCTTTTCAGGATACCAGATTTTCCGCCTAAAATCAATCCCTGTTCCAGACGCATTCGGGGCAGCTGCATTTACTTTTTCCGCACTGGCGCGGAAGCGCCTCTGGCTTCCCCAAAGGGAAGGTTGGGCGTTGCCGCGCCAGTGCATACATGGGTGTGTGGGGGAAATGCTCCTCTGTCATTCCTTCAAGAAAATCTCCAGCACCGGCACCAGAACATCTGGTTTCACCGGTGGCAGCTCCAGAACCAGCAGGTCCTTGGCCTGGGTCGCGCCCAGGGAGAAATGATCCACCTTGCCCTCTGTGAAGCAGACTTCACTGGCATCGTGGAGGAATTGAACGTAGTCCACCTTCCCCGCCAGGCCGTGGAGCTCCAGGTAGGCGAAGGGGTAGGCAAAGAGATGCAGATACAGTCGTTTACCGTCGGCGCTTTGCGTGAAGCGGCAATCCTGGGGGGCCTGGAACTGGGGCTCGGCCATGGTGCAGCCATAAATGGAGCGGCTGTTGTATTGCATCCACCGGGCGTAAACCTCCAGGGCCTCCTGTGCCCGGCTGTCCAGGTACCCACGGGCGGTGGGGCCCACATTCATGAGAAGGTTCCCGCCCAGAGACACCGTCTCCACCAGCATCCGAATCAACATCTCCGGAGATTTCCAGGTCATCTCATCCCGGTAATAGCCCCAGGAGCCGGAGAAGGTCTGGCAGGCCTCCCAGGTGACCAGCTCGCCGCTTTCCGGATGCCGGACCCAGGTCTTGGGCTGATATTGCTCCGGGGTCCAGATGTCCCCGTCCACTTCTGTCCGGTTGTCAATGAGAATATCCGGAGCCAAGCGGCGGGCCAGGGCGATCAGCTCCTCTGCCTCCCAGTCCTCCTTCCCCTTCCCCCGCATCCAGGGAGCGCCGTCGTGGTTGTCCGAATAGGAGAAGTCGAACCAGAGGATGTCAATTTTCCCGTAATTCGTCAAAAGCTCCGTCACCTGATCCCGCATGTACTGGGCATAGCGCTTCATGTCCCGCCCCTGGTTCAGGCTTTGGGCCTCCGGGTCATCCCGGCGGGGATGGAGCATGTCCACGGTGAAGTCCGGATGATGCCAGTCGATGAGGGAATAATAAAAGCCCACCCGGAGCCCCTCTGCCCGAAACGCCTCCACATACTCCCGGATGAGGTCCCGGCCTGCCGGTGTATTGGTGCATCGATAGTCGGTGTACTGAGAGTCAAACATGCAAAAGCCCTCATGGTGCTTCGCCGTCATAACAGCATACTTCATGCCAGCCGCCTTGGCCATGCGCGCCCACTGCCGGGGGTCATACAGATCCGGGTCAAAATGGCGGAAGTATCGGTCATAGTGATCATCGGTCATCCGCTCCCGAGTCTTTACCCATTCGTGGCGGGCGGGCATGGCGTACAAGCCCCAGTGGATGAACATGCCAAAGCGGTCGTGGGTAAACCAGGTCGTATCCCCTGGCGTTTTCCTGGTTACATAGCTGGACATGGGCCTTCCTCCTTAATTTTAAAAAATTCCCCCCTCCGGAGCTTGCCGGAAGGGGGGGCATTTGTTGCAAAAATAGCCGGGGTGGGATCAAACCAGCTCAATGACAGCCATCTCAGCGGCGTCACCGCGGCGGGGTCCCAAGCGGGTCACTCTGGTGTAACCACCATTCCGGTCGGCATACTTGGGGGCAACTTCCTTAAAGAGCTTGTTCACCACGTCTTCCTTGGTGACAAAGCCCATGGCCCGCCGGTAGGCAGCCAGGTTGCCCTTCTTGCCCAGGGTGATCATTTTCTCAACCACGGGCTGCACTTCCTTGGCCCGGTAAAAGGTGGTCTCGATCTTGCCCTTCTCCAGCAGGTCAGTGGTCATCTGCCGCAGCATCGCTTTTCTCTGGTCGCTGGTTCTGCCCAGCTTGCGAGTACCGAACATGCACGTTTCCTCCTTACATCATAAGGTATTAGTTATTGTTGCCGGATTCTTCACTGGCCAGGGACAGGCCCATCATCTCCAGCTTCTTCTGGACCTCATCCAGGGACTTCTTGCCCATGTTCCGGACCTTCATCATATCCTCACCGGTCTTGGAAATGAGATCCTCCACGGTGTTGATGTTGGCCCGCTTCAGGCAGTTGAAGCTGCGGACAGACAGGTCCAGCTCATCAATGGTCATCTGCAGCACCTTGTTGGTGCTGGACTCCGGCTTCTCCACCACAGTGGAGGCGTTGGCAACGGTCTCCGACAGATTTGTAAAGAGGCTCAGGTGGTCGGACAGAATCTTGGCGCCCAGGGACACCGCATCCCGGGCGGAGATGGTGGAATCGGTCCAGACTTCCAACGTCAGTTTGTCATAGTCGGTCATATTGCCCACACGGGTGTTCTCCACGGTGTAGTTCACCTTGAAGACAGGCGTGTAGATGGAGTCAATGGGGATGACGCCAATCACAGTCTGCGGCGTCTTGTTGCGGTCGGCGGAGACATAGCCGCGCCCGTGGCTCATGGTAATCTCCATATTGAGGGTTGCATCCGGGCCCAGGGTACAGATATGCAGGTCCGGATTCAGGACCTCCACCTCACCATCGGCCTTAATATCCCCGGCGGTTACCTCGCAGGGGCCTGTGGCGTCGATGTATACGGTCTTGACACCCTGGCAGTGGAGCTTTGCCACAATGCGCTTCACATTGAGGACAATCTCCGTCACATCTTCCTTAACACCGGGAATGGTGGAGAACTCATGCTGGACGCCGGCGATCTTGATGGAGGTCGCAGCCGTGCCGGGCAGTGAGGACAGCAGGATCCGTCTCAGGGAGTTGCCCAAGGTCGTGCCGTAGCCCCTCTCCAGGGGCTCCACCACGTACTTGCCATACGAGACATCGTCGGGAGAATCCATGCACACAATGCGCGGCTTTTCAATTTCTACCATGAATAAAATACCCTCCTTTTCACCTGCGGGGCCGAGGCCCCGTTTCATTCAGCTTACCAATCAACGAGGGCAAATCATTACTTGGAGTACAACTCGACGATCAGGTGCTCGGCGATCTCGAAGTCGATGTCTTCCTTGGTAGGAATTGCAACGACCTTGCCCTGGAGGGTGTTCTTATCCCGATCCAGCCACTTGGGGGCGGCGACAAAGGCGTCGTCTTCTTTCATCTTCTTAAAGCGGGGCTTGGAAACGCTGGCCTCGCAAACGGCCACCAGGTCACCCACCTTCACCAGGAAGGAGGGAATGTTAACCCGCTTGCCATTGACGGTAAAGTGGCCATGGTTCACCAGCTGCCGGGCCTCCCGGCGGGTGGAAGCATAGCCCAGACGATACACCACGTTGTCCAGGCGGCGCTCCAGCATGCTCAGCAGCACCTCACCGGTATTGCCTTCTGCCCGGGATGCCTTCTCATAGTAGCTCCGGAACTGTCTCTCCTGCATACCATAGACAAACTTGACCTTCTGCTTCTCCGTCAGCTGCATGGCATACTCGGACTTCTTGGCTCTTCTCTGCCCGCCGGGGTTCTTGTTGGAAGTCTTGGAATAACCCATTGCGGCAGGAGAAACGCCCAGAGTTCTGCAACGCTTCAGGACAGGCTGCATATTTTTAGCCATAACTCAAATTCCTCCTATTGCGAATTAGACGCGACGTCTCTTGGGCGGACGGCAGCCATTGTGGGGAATGGGGGTGACGTCCTTGATCATGACGACTTCCAGTCCGGCGGACTGCAGGGCGCGGATGGCGGCCTCACGTCCCTGACCGGGACCCTTGACGTAAACCTCCACCGTCTTGAGGCCGTGCTCCATGGCTGCCTTGGCGGCAGTCTCGGCGGCCATCTGGGCGGCGAAGGGGGTGGATTTCTTGGAACCACGGAAGCCCAGACCGCCGGAGGAGGCCCAGGACAGGGCGTTGCCATTCAGGTCGGTAATGGTCACCATGGTGTTATTGAAGGAAGAGCGGATATGCGCAGCGCCCTTCTCCACATTCTTGCGCTCTCTGCGGCGCTTCACAACTTTCTTTGCGTTTACTTTGGCCATAACATATCCCTCCTTTACTTCTTCTTATTGGCGATGGTCTTCTTCGGGCCCTTCCGGGTGCGGGCGTTGGTCTTGGTCCGCTGGCCATGCACAGGCAGGCCGCGGCGATGCCGCACACCCCGGTAGCAGCCAATCTCGGTGAGCCGCTTGATGTTCATTGCAACCTCACGGCGGAGATCACCCTCGATGGTGTAGTGATGGTCAATCACTTCACGCAGGGCGGCCTCCTGGTCCTCGGTCAGGTTCTTCACACGGGTGTCGGGATCGATGCCGGCCTTTGCCAGGATCTCCTTGGCGCTGGTGCGTCCAATGCCGTAGATATACGTGAGACCAATTTCAATTCTTTTTTCGCGGGGCAGGTCAATACCAGCAATACGTGCCATATTCTTCAAGCACCTCCTATCAGCCTTGTCTCTGCTTGTGTTTGGGGTTCTCGCAAATTACCATAACGCGACCCTTGCGCTTAATGATTTTGCACTTCTCGCACATGGGTTTAACGGACGGTCTTACCTTCATACTGTTTAACCTCCATTTAAGAGCAAATCTCTTATTGTAATTACTTGCTTCTCCAAGTGATCCGGCCCTGGGTCAGATCATAGGGAGACATCTGAACAGTTACCTTGTCACCGGGCAAGATCTTGATAAAGTTCATTCTGAGCTTGCCGGAAATATGTGCCAGAATGGTGTGCCCGTTGCCAATGTCAACGGTAAACATTGCATTCGGCAGCGCATCGACAACGATGCCCTCAAGTTCGATTACGTCGTCTTTTGCCAAGTTAAAACCTCCCTTGGTTTTGACTGTTGATTTCCTGGCTGAACGCAGCCAGGTCCCTTCGTAACTCGCTGTTGAGCACTTTCTCGCCGGAAGCGATCTTCCTGGCGATTCTGGATTCAGTTCGAGGGACCTTCCGGACATGTTTCAGCTTCTTGCGTTTGGGGCATTCCAGCCTCCGCTCCCTGCCGTTGGCCACCAGGACGTACGCACCGTCTGTTTCCATGACATAAAACAGCTTTCCCTGGTCCCTGCCGGCTACGGAGAGGACTATGTCCGATTTACCAATTTCCATACTACAGCCCCTCGGTGACGGTGAGAATTTCCGGCTCGCCGTCGGTAATGAGCACAGTATTTTCGTAATGGGCCGAGAGAGAGCCGTCGGCCGTGACCGTAGTCCACTTGTCCTTGAGAACCATAACGTCATAGGCGCCTTGGTTCACCATAGGCTCAATGGCCAGAGTCATGCCCTTCAGCATTCTGGGTCCATGCCCGGGCGCGCCGAAGTTGCGCACCTCAGGCTCTTCATGCAGCTGCGCGCCAACGCCGTGACCTACGAAGTCGCGCACCACAGAATAACCGTTAGACTCCACATACGTCTGGATGGCATGGGAGATATCAGAGATCCGATTTCCCTGTTTTGCGAATTTTAAGCCCTGGAAAAAGCTCTGGCGGGTGACGTCAATGAGCCTTTGCGCTTCCGGCGAAATTTTCCCACAGGGATAAGTCGCAGCACAGTCTCCATGGAAGCCCCGGAAATAGGCGCCTACGTCAACCGAGACAATGTCCCCCTCCTGGAGGACCCGGTCCCCGGGAATCCCATGGATCACCGTGTTGTTGACGGAAATGCAGGCGCTGGCGGGGAATCCGCCATAATGCAGGAACGACGGCCTGGCGCCCTGCTGCACGATAAAATCGTGTACGGCCTTGTCAATTTGCCTGGTGGTGACGCCGGGTCTTACCATTTCCCCTGCCAAGGCACGGGCTGCCGCGGTAATTTTACAGGCCTGGCGCATCGCCTCAAGCTCATGTTCATTTTTGATAGAGATCATGTTACGCACCTATCGCCCCGAGAATCGCGCGGTTCGCGTCCTCGATGGGCTGATTCCCCTCCACAAGCCGGAGCTTGCCAAGCTTCTGATAGAAGTCCTTGAGCGCCTCGGTCTGCTGGTGATACACGGCCAGGCGGCGGCGTACCGTCTCCGGTGTGTCGTCCTGGCGGACCATCAGCTCACCCCCGCACAAATCGCAGGTGCCTTCCGTCTTGGGCGGATTGGCGGCGATGTGGTAGGAAGCGCCACAGGCGCTGCATACCCGGCGGCCCGACATCCGGGTCTCAATCACCGCATCTTCAATTTCAATGGATATCACATGGTCGATCCGGACCCCCAGCGCCTCCAGGCCCTGGGCCTGGGCAATGGTCCGGGGCACGCCGTCCAGAATGAATCCGCCGGCGCAGTCCGGGCAGGACACCCGGTCCCGCACGATGGCAAGAATGACATCGTCGGGGACCAGGAGTCCATTGTCCATGTAATGTTTGACCTTTCGGCCGGTTTCCGTCTCGTTCCGCATTGCCTCCCGGAGCATGTTACCGGTGGAGACGGCGGGTATGCCCAGCTTCTCCGTGAGCAATTCCGCCTGGGTCCCCTTGCCGGCGCCGGGAGCTCCCAATAAAATCAGGTTCATGCGTCGCCTCCCGTTATTCCAGGAAGCCCTTGTAGTGACGCATGAGCATCTGGGCCTCCAGGGCCTGGACGGTCTCAAGGGCAACACCGACAACGATGATGACGGACGTGCCGCCGATGCCCAACGCCTGCACACCGGAGATGGTATTGCCGGCAATGATGGGCAGCAGGGCCACAATGGCCAGATAAATGGCGCCAAAGAAGGTAATCTTGTGGATCACCTTGGCAATGAAGTCCGCGGTGGGCTTACCCGGGCGGAAGCCAGGGATGAAGCCGCCGTTCTTCTTCAGGTTATTGGCAATCTCCATAGGATCATACTGAACAGCGGCGTAGAAATAGGCAAAGCCGATGATCAGGATGAAGTACAGGAACGCGTAGAACCAGCTGTCCGAGTCAAAGATTGCCCGCAGGGTGCCCCAGAAGCCCACGCCCTTCTGCACACTGGTGAAGGCAAAAATGGTGGCGGGCAGGGAAGCAATGGACTGGGCGAAGATGACAGGCATCACGCCGGACATGTTCACCTTAATGGGCAGGTTGGTGTTCTGGCCGCCATAGACCTTCCGGCCCACCACCCGCTTGGCGTACTGGATGGGAATCCGGCGCTCGGCGTCGTTGATGAAGACAATCAGCAGCACCAGAGCGGCCACGCCCACCAGGGTGATGGTGGCGCCCCACCACTTCATCGCACCGGAGGACAGGTTGGTCACCAGGCTGATGACGTTGTCGGGAATCCGGGAAATGATGTTGGCGAACAGAATCATGGAAATGCCGTTGCCAATGCCGAACTCGGTGATCTGCTCACCCAGCCACATGACCAGGGCGGAGCCGGCAGTGAAGGCCAGGACGATGACCACATAGCTCAGGAAGTTGGCATCAGCAGAGAGGATGTTGTAGTTGTTGAGCATGATGGTGTAAGCCACGCCCATAAGCAGCCCCAGGCCCACAGTGGTGTACCGGGTAATCCGCTCCAGCTTCTTCTTACCAACCTCGCCCTCCTCCTTCGCCATCCGCTCCAAAGCGGGAATGGCGATGGTGAGCAGCTGGATGATGATGGATGCGTTGATATAGGGCTGAATGGACAGGGCCAGGATGGTCGCCTCAGAGAAGGCGGAGCCGGACAGGGTGTTGTAGAAGCCCAGGACCGTATTGGACAGGGTCTGGTCAAAGAAGGTCCGCAGGGCCTCCACATCCACATAGGGAACCGGAATCCGGTTGCCGATCCGGTAAATGAACAGGATCAGCAGAGTGAACATGAGCTTTTTCCTCAGTTCAGGAATTTTCCAAGCGTTGCGGATTGTGGTAATCACTTATACCACCTCGGCCTTTCCACCTGCCTGCTCAATCTTTGCCTTGGCAGATTCGGAGAACGCAGCGGCCTTAACGGTGAGCTTTTTGGTGAGCTCCCCTCTGGCCAGCACCTTCAGGCCGTATTTGCAGTCGGAGACGATGCCCTTTTCCAGGAGGGCAGCGGCGTCCACCACGGCGCCGTTCTCAAAAATCTCCAACTCGGAGACATTCACAGCAGTCAGGGGCTTGGCAAAGATGTTGTTGAAGCCCCGCTTCGGCACGCGCCGGGCCAGAGGCATCTGGCCGCCTTCAAAGCCGATGCGAACCTTGCCGCCGCTGCGGGCCTTCTGGCCCTTGTGACCCCGGCCGGCGGTCTTACCGTTACCGGTACCGGTACCGCGGCCCTTCCGCTTGCCCACCTGGGTGGAGCCGGCCACAGGAGAAAGTTCAGAAAGTTTCATTTCGCTCCTCCTTATTCTACTTCGGTGACCTGAAGCAGATAGCCGATTTTTGCGATCTTGCCGCGGGTCTGGGTGTTGTCCGGCTGAATCGTGGTCTGGCCGATCTTCCGAAGGCCCAGGGATTCCGCCGTAGCGATGTGCTTTTCAAGCCGGCCGTTCAGGCTCTTAACCAGCGTGATTTTCAAATTAGCCATGTTAATTGCCTCCTTAACCAACGATTTCTTCTACGCTCTTGCCCCGAATGGCGGCGACCTGCTCGGGACCCCGGAGGGATTCCAGGCCCTGCATGGTGGCCTTTACCACGTTCTGGGGGTTGTTGGAGCGCAGGCACTTAGCGCAAATGTTCCGGATGCCGACTGCTTCCATGACAGCGCGGACAGCGCCGCCGGCGATGACGCCGGTGCCCTCAGGAGCGGGCTTCAGGAGCACGGAACCGGCGCCGAAGATGCCAATGACCTCATGGGGAATGGTGGAGCCGGCCAAAGTGATCTTAACCATATTCTTCTTGGCATCGGCAATGCCCTTCAAAATGGCCTCGGAAACCTCGGCTGCCTTGCCCAGGCCATAGCCCACGGTGCCCTTGCCGTCGCCCACGACGACCAGAGCGGAAAACTTCATGACGCGGCCGCCCTTCACGGTCTTGCTGACCCGGTTCAGGTAGACAACCTTCTCAATGAGTTCCGGGGCGTTGTTCTCATTCGACTTGTTGTAAGCCATTTTTCTTCCTCCTCCTTAGAACTCCAGGCCGCCTTCGCGGGCGCCCTCAGCCAGGGCGGCCACACGGCCGTGATAGACATAACCGCTGCGGTCGAAGACCACGGTGGTGATGCCCTTCTTCTTAGCCTCTCCGGCCAGAGCCAGGCCCACCTTCTTGGCGGCCTCGCAGTTGCCGGCAGCGCCCTCGAAGCCCTTGTCTAGAGTGGAAGCGGAAGCCAGTGTGGTTCCGTTCACATCGTCGATGAGCTGCGCATAGATGTTCGCATTGCTGCGGTATACGTTCAGGCGGGGTCTTTCCGGCGTGCCGGAGATCTTACCGCGGACGCGCACATGGCGCTTTTGACGCATAGCGTTCTTATCGGTTTTACTTACCATGATGGCACACCTCCTAATTATTTCTTACCGCCGGTCTTACCAGCCTTCAGGTGGATGACCTCGGTGGAGTATCTGACGCCCTTGCCCTTATAAGGCTCGGGAGGTCTTTTGCCGCGAACCTCGGCGGCAAACTGGCCCACGACCTGCTTGTCGATGCCGCGGATGATAACCTTATTGGCTGCGGGCACCTCAATGGTGATGCCGGGAATCTCGTCCACAATGACGGGATGAGAGAAGCCCAGGCTCATAACCAGCTGGTTGCCCTTCTTCTCGGCCTTATAACCTACACCCACGATGTCCAGGTCCTTGCTGTAGCCCTTCTCCACACCAACGATCATGTTGTTGAGGAGTGTACGGGTGAGGCCATGGAGGCTCTTGTGCAGATGCTCGTCATCGGGCCGGTTGACGATGACGGCGCCGCCCTCCTGCTTGATGATCATATCGGGATGGAAGGTCTGGGTCAGCGTACCCTTGGGACCCTTCACCGTAACCACGTTGCCGGCCTCAATGCTCACAGAGACCTCAGCGGGGACCGGAATGGGGTGCTTACCAATTCTAGACATGCTGCTACCTCCTTACCATACAAACGCCAGGACCTCGCCGCCGACATGGAGCTCTCTGGCTTTCTTGTCGGTCATGACGCCCTTGGACGTAGAGATGATGGCAATGCCCAGGCCCTTGAGAACCTTGGGAAGCTCCTCAGCACCGGCGTAGACCCGCAGGCCGGGCTTGGAAACGCGGCGAAGACCGGAAATGACCTTCTCCTTCTTGCCCACATACTTCAGGGTGATGTGAATGTTCCCCTGCACACCTTCGTCGGTGATCTGGAAGGCCTTGATGTAGCCCTCGTCCAGCAGGATCTGTGCAATGGCCTTCTTCAGGTTGGAGGCGGGCACATCCACGGTGTCGTGCTTTGCAGAGTTCGCGTTCCGGATTCTGGTCAGCATATCTGCTACGGGATCGGTGATTTGCATGTTGATATCCTCCTTATAGAAGTTACGGGCTGAACCCGTGAAAGCGCGGGAGTATCAGGAGAATGCGGGCCGCAGCCGGCCCCATCTTCTCGGGACTTCCCGGGCTTTTTGACATTTACAATCTCTCCCGGTACACAGCCGGAAGCTCCGGGCCTTCCAGGAAGGCACCGGAGAAAAACCGCCTGTTACCAGCTGGCCTTCCGGACCCCGGGGATCTGACCCTTGTAGGCCAGCTCACGGAAGCAGATACGGCAGACGCCGTAATCCCGGAGATAGGCATGGGGCCGACCGCAAATCTTGCAGCGGTTGTAGCGGCGGCTGGAGTATTTGGCCTCGGCCTGCTGCTTCAGGATCATAGCTTTTTTCGCCATAGTTCAAATACCTCCATTAGTTATAGAAGGGGGCGCCGAGCTGAGTCAGCAGCTCCTTGGCCTCTTCGTCGGTGGTGGCAGTGGTGCAGATGCAGATGTCCATGCCCCGGATCTTATCCACCTTGTCGTACTCGATTTCGGGGAAGATCAGCTGCTCCTTCAGGCCAAAAGCATAGTTGCCGCGGCCGTCAAAGGAGTTGGGGTTGATGCCCCGGAAGTCACGGACACGGGGCAGGGCCACGCTGAACAGGCGATCCAGGAACTCATACATCTTGTCGCCACGGAGGGTGACCTTCACACCCACGGTCTCGCCTTCCCGCACCTTGAAGTTAGCCACGGACTTGCGGGCCTTGGTGGTGATGGGCTTCTGGCCGGTGATGGTGGCGATGTCCTTGCAGATGGCCTCAATCTCCTTGGCGTTGTTCTTGCTCTCGCCGCAGCCCACGTTGACAATGATCTTGTCCAGCTTAGGGATCTGCATGACGCTCTTATAGCCAAACTTCTTCAGGAGCGCAGGAGCAATCTCGGTGGTGTACTTTTCTTTCATTCTAGCAGCCATGTTCTTGCTCCTCCCTCTTAGATTTCAGCGCCGCACTTGGCGCAGACGCGGGTCTTCTTGTCGCCCTCAATCTTGAAGCCAACCCGAACGCCCTTACCGCACTTTCCGCAGTACAGGGCAACCTTGCAGGCGCGGATGGGGGTCTCTCTCTTCACGATGCCGCCCTGCTCGCCCTGCTTGCGGGGCTTGGTATGGCAGGTGGCCACGTTCACACCCTCAACGATGACTTTGCTGTCCTTGGGCATGGCCACCAGAACCTTGCCCTTCTTGCCCTTGTCCTTGCCGGACAGGACGATCACTGTATCATTCTTCTTGATATTCATTCTGGTTCATCCCCCTTAAATGACTTCGGGAGCCAGAGAGAGGATCTTCATGTAATCCTTCTCGCGGAGCTCTCTGGCCACCGGTCCAAAAATACGGGTGCCGCGGGGATTCTTATCCTCCTTGATGAGGACGGCGGCATTCTCGTCGAACCGGACGTAGGTGCCGTCCTCCCGACGGACGCCTCTTTTGCTGCGGACGATGACGGCCTTCACCACCTCGCCCTTCTTCACAGTGCCGCCGGGAGCAGCCTTCCGGACAGAGGCAACAATGACATCGCCAATGTTGCCATATTTCCGCTTGGAGCCGCCCAGAACCCGGATGCAGTGGATTTCCTTGGCGCCGGTATTGTCGGCAACCTTCAGGTAGCTTTCCTGCTGAATCATAGTTGTCCGACCTCCTTATTTAGCCTTCTCGATGATTCTGACCAGTCTCCATCTCTTGTCCTTGGACAGGGGACGGGTCTCCATAACCTCCACGGTGTCGCCGGTGCCGCACTCGTTGTTCTCGTCGTGGGCCTTCAGCTTATAGGTCCGCTTCAGGATCTTCTTATAGAGAGGATGCTGCACGCTGTCCTCAATGGCCACCACAATGGTCTTGTCCATCTTATCGGAGACGACCTGACCAATTCTGGTTTTCCGGAAAGCTCTTGTATTTTCACTCATGTTCGCTTACCTCCTCAGACCTTGGTCTCTTTCTCACGAATAATAGTTTTGATGCGGGCAATGTCTTTCTTGACAGCGCTGATCTTAATGGGATTGTCCAGCTGATTGGTGGCGTGCTGCATACGCAGGAAGAAGAGATCCTTCTTCAGGTCGGCCAGCTTGGCCTCCAGATCCGAAACGGACATCTTACGGATTTCTGTTGCCTTCATCATCATTCACCACCAATCTCAGTATCCAGGTCTTCCTTCTTGATGATGCGGGTCTTGATGGGCAGCTTGTGCTGAGCCAGACGGAGGGCCTCCTTAGCCACTTCCTCGCTCACGCCGCCGATCTCAAACATCACCTTCTGGTTCTTGACAACGGCTACCCAAGTCTCGGGCGCGCCTTTACCGGAACCCATGCGAACGCCCAGGGCCTTCTTGGTAATGGGCTTATCGGGGAAAATCTTGATCCAAACCTTACCGCCACGCTTGGTGTAACGGGTCATGGCAATACGGGCTGCTTCGATCTGGTTGCCGGTGATCCAGCCGGGCTCCATGGCCTGGATGCCGTATTCACCGTAGACAACCTTATTTCCGCGGGAGGCGACACCGGTCATACGGCCGCGCTGCACCTTGCGGTATTTCACTCTTTTGGGCATCAGCATTAGCGGTTGCCTCCTTCCCGACGATTGTAGTTGCGGTCACCGCCATCTCTCCGGGCGCCGCCGTCTCTCCGGTCGCCCCGGTCGTTCCGGTAGCCCCGGCCGCCATCCCGGCGGTCGCCGCGGCGGTTGTCCCGGCGGTCCCGGCGGGCGGGAGCGGGCTCGGGGGCAGCTGCGCGGAGAGTGGTGTTCAGGACCTCGCCCTTGTAGATCCAAACCTTCACGCCGATGCGGCCATAGGTTGTGGCAGCCTCAGCAAAGCCGTACTCGATGTCGGCGCGGATGGTCTGCAGGGGGATGGTCCCCTCGTGATAGGATTCGCTCCGGGCGATTTCTGCGCCGCCCAGACGGCCGCCGCAGGTGACCTTGATGCCCTTGGCGCCCAAACGGGTGGCCTGCTGCATGGCCTTCTTCATAGCCCGGCGGAAGGAAATCCGCTTCTCCAGCTGCTGGGCAATGTTCTCGGCCACCAGCTGTGCGTTCAGATCGGGGCTGCGAACCTCCACGATGTTCAGGTTCACGCTCTTGCCCAAGCGGGCTTCCATATCCTTGCGCAGGTTCTCAATCTCCGCGCCGGCCTTGCCAATGACCACGCCGGGGCGGGAGCAATGAATGTTGATTTTGACCTTCGCGTTGTTCCGCTCCACCTCGATCTTGGCGATGCCAGCAGAGTAGAGCTTGTTCTTCAGGTACTTGCGGATGTTATAGTCCTCCACAACCAGGTCGCCCACCTGATCGGCACGGGCATACCAGCGAGAGTCCCAGTCCTTGATCACGCCAACGCGCAGTCCATGGGGATTAACTTTCTGTCCCATAGCTACCTCCTGCTTAAGCCTTCTCGCTCACACCAATGGTGATGTGAGTGGTTCTCTTGAGAATCCGATTGTAACTGCCCTTTGCCCGGGGCATGCCGCGCTTCAGGGTGGGGCCGGGGTTGGCCACGACGGTGGAGACGTACAGGTTCTCCACATCCATCCCGTTGTTATGCTCGGCATTGGCAACAGCGCTCTTCAGGAGCTTCAGCATAGGCTCGGAAGCAGCCTTGGGAGTCTGCATCAGGTATGCGGTGGCGATTTTCACGTCCTTGCCGCGGATCATGTCGCACAGGAGCTTCACTTTCCGGGGAGACATGCGGACGTATTTCACATGTGCTAACGCTTCCATTCCAGTTCCTCCTTACTTCGAGTTGGTGGTCTTGCTGCCAGAGTGGCCCCGGAAGGTTCTGGTCGGAACGAACTCGCCCAGCTTGTGACCCACCATGTCTTCTGTGACATAGACAGGAACATGCTTGCGGCCGTCGTGGACAGCGATGGTGTGACCGACGAAGGAGGGGAAAATGGTGGAGGCTCTGGACCAGGTCTTCAGGACCTTCTTCTCACCGGCCTTATTCAGCTCCTCGACCCGCTTCAGCAGCTCGGGGGCAACAAAAGGACCTTTTTTGATACTTCTGCTCATTCGTTCATATCCTCCTTACTTGGCGTTTCTGCCCTTGACGATGAACTTATTGGTGGGGTTCTTCGCCTTGCGGGTCTTGTAGCCCATAGCCGGCTTGCCCCAGGGAGTCACAGGGCCGGGACGGCCAACGGGGGCGCGGCCTTCGCCGCCGCCATGGGGGTGATCGTTGGGGTTCATGACGGAGCCGCGGACCGTGGGACGGATGCCCATATGGCGGGTCCGGCCGGCCTTACCGATGTGGATGTTCTCATGATCCAGGTTACCCACCTGACCGATGCAGGCGGTGCAGTTCATCCGCACATACCGGACCTCGCCGGAGGGCAGACGGACCTGAGCCAGATCGCCGTCCTTGGCCATGAGCTGGGCAGCGGTACCGGCGGACCGGACCAGCTGTGCGCCCCGGCCGGGGTTCAGCTCCACGTTGTGGATGACGGTACCAACAGGGATGTTGGCGATGGGCAGGCAGTTGCCGGGCTTGATGTCCGCAGCGGCGGAGGAGACAACCTTGTCCCCGGCCTTCAGGCCGTTGGGCGCCAGGATGTAGCGCAGCTCCCCGTCCTCGTACTTCACCAGGGCGATGAACGCGCTGCGGTTGGGATCGTACTCCAGGCGGAGGACCTCGGCGGTCATTTCCGTCTTGTCCCGCTTAAAGTCGATGATGCGGTACTTCCGCTTGTTACCGCCGCCGCGATGGCGGACGGTAATCCTGCCGTAGCTGTTGCGACCGGAGTTCTTCTTCAGGGTCTCAACCAGGCTGCGCTCAGGTTTGGCCTTCTTATCTACGCCGTCGAAAGCAGAAACGGTCATGTTTCTACGCGCCGGGGTATAAGGCTTAAATGTTCTAATAGCCATTTTGCGTTACGCTCCTTTATTGAGATTTGGATTAGACCATACCCTCGAAGAACTCGATGGTCTTGGAATCGGCGGTGAGCTTCACCATTGCCTTCTTGTAGGCAGGGCGGCGGCCCTCGGGATAGGAGCCGGTCCGCTTCATCTTGCCCTGCATCCGGATGGTGTTGACCTTATCCACCTTGACGCTGAAAATCTCTTCGATGGCCTGCTTGATCTCAATTTTGTTGGCATCCGGCGCAACCAAAAAGACGTACTTCTTATCGGCCACAGCCTCCATGGACTGTTCGGTGATGACCGGTCTCTTGATGATATCGTAAGCGTTCTTCATTATGCGAACACCTCCTCGATCTTGGCCAGTGCGGCCTGATCCAGAACCAGCTTCTTGGCGTTCAAAATGTCGTAGACGTTGATGAGGTTGGCGAAGGTGATCTCACAGCCGGGGATGTTCCGACCGGAGCGGACCACGTTGGCATCGGGCTCCGCAGTAACCACCAGGGGCTTGCTCTCGGCGTTCACAGCGGACAGGAACTTGGCAAATTCCTTGGTCTTGATCTCGTTCATCTTGATGGAGTCAATGACCACGATGTCCTGAGAGGCGGCCTTGGCGCTGAGGACAGACTTCAGGGCCAGGCGCTTCACCTTCTTGTTGAGGGTGTAGCTGTAATCCCGGGGCTTGGGGGCGAACACGATGCCGCCATGGGTCCACTGGGGAGCCCGGGTGCTGCCCTGCCGGGCGCGGCCGGTGCCCTTCTGTCTCCAGGGCTTCTTGCCGCCGCCGGAAACCTCGGCGCGGGTCAGAGCGGATTGGGTGCCCTGCCGGCAGTTGGCCAGGTGGTTCTTCACCACATCGTGGACAACAGACTGGTTGGGCTCAATGCCGAACAAAGCTTCGGAGAGTTTGATCTCGCCGACCTGCTTGCCGGACATATCGTAAACATTCGTCTTAGGCATGATTTAAGCTCTCCTTTCCTTAACCTCTGGCGGAAGCCTTCTGGGGATTCCGTCCGGAAGCCTTCTGCGGGTTCTTGCTGATGCCGGCATCGCCGCGCTTGATCTTGTTGTTCTTCACAGTGGACTTCACAAAGACCAGGCCGCCCTTGGGGCCGGGGATGGCGCCGCGGATGACCAGCATGTTGAGCTCGCTGTCCACCTTCACCACATCCAGGTTCTGGATGGTGACCTGCTCCACGCCCATCTGACCGGCGCCAATCTTACCCTTGAAAATCCGGGAGGGGTCGGAAGAGGAGCCCATGGAACCGGCGTGACGGTGCACAGGGCCGCCGCCGTGGGTCATGGGGGTCCGGCCGGCGTTCCAGCGCTTCACAACGCCCTGGTAGCCATGGCCCTTGGAGGTGCCCACAACGTCCACCTTGTCGCCAGCGGCGAAGGTGTCGGCCTTGATGACGTCGCCCACATTCATGTCGGCGGCGGCGTCCAGCTTAAATTCCTTCAGATGTTTCTTGGCCTCGACGCCAGCCTTCTTCAGGTGACCGGCCTCGGGCTTGGTGAGCTTGGACTCCTTCACATTCTCGAAGCCCAGCTGCACGGAAACGTAACCGTCCTGCTCCAGGGTTTTCTTCTGCGTCACGACACAGGGGCCGGCCTCGATGACGGTCACCGGAATCACCTTGCCGCTCTCATCGAAGATCTGGGTCATGCCCACTTTTTTGCCGATGATTGCTTTCTGCATGTTTTCTTCTCCTTTTTTAGGTTATTGGTTGGCAGGCGGACATTGGGAGCCGCTTGTCAACATGACCCGTCCGTCCAATTGACAGACTGTGGCGGGCAAGCTGCTATCCTGACGGGGGAATTACAGCTTTATCTCAATCTCAACGCCAGCCGGCAGGTCCAGGGACATGAGGGACTCCACAGTCTTCTGGTTGGGGTTGAGGATATCGATCAATCTCTTGTGGGTTCTGCGCTCGAACTGCTCGCGGGAATCCTTATACTTATGGACAGCCCGCAGGATGGTCACAACCTCTTTCTTGGTGGGCAGAGGGATGGGACCGGAGACGGAAGCGCCGTTGCGCTTGGCGGTTTCTACGATCTTCGCCGCGCTGGCATCGATGAGCTGGTGATCATAGGCCTTCAGCCGGATTCTGATCATTTGGTTTGCCATGTTGATGTTTCCTCCTTGAGACGTACTCAGTTTTTGTGGCTGGGTACGGTCGAACTTCCTGTCCGCGCCGCCGTGCGTATCATTCCCACCCATGAAAAATGGCCGACGCAAGCCGGCCGATTCCCATAGGCGCAGCGATATACGCAAGCGCACACAGGACCGTTCAGCCGCCCGATGACCGGACATACTCCGCAGAAGTTACCGGCAAAGGCCGCAATCTCCTGCATCATCGCATACACGCGCAGACTTCCCCCACACGTGCCCTCCTATGGTACAACAAACCTCTCCGATTGTCAAGGGAAATTTTATACTTTTTTAAACTTAATTGTTGGCGGCGCTGCCCGCACCACCCATCTATCCGCAGAAACAAATAGAAAAAGAAATCTTCTACCACTCGCAAAAGAAAACGTAAATGCTACTGCCCTGCAGACCAAGCAGGGCCGATGCCCAACTCCCGGAGCACAAAGCAGACGATCTGTTACGTTACTAAGGCAATTGAATTTTTTCCATTTGCGTCAGGTGCTTGGCCAGAATGCACAAGGATTCCTGGTTCGTGCGGTACCGGTTCCGTCCGTTCACCTGCTCGGTGGTAATCAGCCTGGAATGAAACAGGTTGCTGATGTCCCGGCACACCCCACCCAGGTGCAGCTCCAGCCGCTGGGACAGCTCCCGGGCGGACATGGGCCTGTCCAGCATGGCCCACAGCATCCGCATCCGCGCCTCGCTGCCCAGGAGCCGCAGCGCCTGAAATTCCCAGGGCTCAAAGTTGGTAGATTCCGTTTTTTCCATCTGGATCGCCACACCCATGTGGCAAAAGGCGCTGTCATCGCTTCCGTCCACGGCGCCCAAAGCGAGTTTGGGCCGAAGATAGCGGAGCTGAACCGTCAGGGAGGTCAGCGGCCTTTCCTCCTGATAGCGGACCCGCTTGCGCCATAGCGCCTCCGCTTCTGGTTGGCGAAAGTAGGCCTCCCAGCTCCGAGCCAAGGGGGCTGCAAGCTGGACCCAGGGCGCCAACAGCGGCCGCAGCTTTTCCGCCACTGGGGTCAAAATGGTCTCCAGCCGGTCCATCGCCTCCCCAAAACCGGAGAATTGCTCCAGCAACTTCTGGGCATACTCCGGGCCGAGGCCCAGCTTGGCAATCTCCTGAGCCAGAGGAACAAACCTGCTGTCAGCGGGCTCCAAATAAATGAGCCGATATTCGTCTATGTCCACCATGCGTTCCCGGTTTCTTCGTTGCCTTTGCCTGGCCTGGCACAGGCGCGCACAGTCTGTGGCCAAGTCTCCGCCGGAGGGCTCCATGGAGTTATAGACCAGGTTGCGGGCAACACAGGTAGCGCGCTCCGGGTCCTCGGAGAGGATATACTTGCCGAAATCATACTGTATCTCTGGGTCATCCTGGGAAATACCGGCGCAGGCCACATCCAGCATCTGCTGGATTGCCGCCTCTGGCAGACAGTAAGGCCCCTCCTGGGTCAGCTCCACGGCCGGAATCCGGTTGACATAGGCAAACAGCAGCTCCACCGTCTCATACAACAAATGGGGCTGCCCTGTGACCCATACCTCCATCCTTCACCCTCCCAATTTCAAGTTGAAAAATCAAAAATATCCATCGATCACCGGATCAACCCCCTTCCCCAGCCATGCAGCAGATGGAGTTGGCGGCCTCACAGCGCAGGACTGTGGGGCCGCCATTTATAAGGGAAGAGACAGACAACGGGTTTCGTTTACCAGGGGGAATAGCTGGCGGCGTACCGGTTCAAAACCGTCAGGATCTTGGCAAGCTGCGCCCGGGTCAGGGCGCCCTGGGGCTGGAAGGTCCCATCCGGGAAGCCCTGGAAGATGCCCGCATCGGTAGCCCAGAGGATGGCCTCGGCGGCAAATTCGCTGATCCGGTCCTCATCGGTATAGCCGGACAGGTCGCCCTCCAGTGTAAACCAGAAGCCCAACACATTGGTCGCATAGCGGTACAGGAACGTAGCCGCCTGCTCCCGAGTCACCTTTTCATGGGGGCTGAAGGTCTCCTCTGAGGTGCCCTCGGTCACGCCGTTCTGGACCGCCCAGGCTACGGCGTCGGTGTACCAGGCATTCTCGGGCACATCGGTGAAGGAGGACTTCTCCGTAACCTCGGGGGAACCAGCCAGGCGGTACAGGGTGGTGACCATCATCGCTCGGGTGGTGCTCTCATTGGGAACGAAATGAGTGGCGTCCATGCCCCGGAACCAGCCGCGATAGGTAGCGTTCAAGATCTCGTCCTCCGCCCAGTGGCCGGAAATATCCACGAATTTGTCCTCGAACTCAGCAAACGCCGGGTCGGTGACCTGGATCTCAAAGCTTTCCCCTCGGCCATAGAGGTCGCCGGTAACGGTTACGGCGCCATGAGCGATGCCACGGATGGTGCAGAAATCCTGATCGGATTCCACGATTTCCGCTACGGTGGGGTCAGACACCGTCCAACGCAGGATGGGGGTGAAGTGCTCCGCCTCAGCCAAATTTCGGACCGTCAGGGTTTCCCCTACCTGAATGGCGGTCGCATCCGCAGTCAGGTCCACATAGTCCCGGAAGCCGTCTCCGCTTTCGACTACAACCGCAGAGACGTTGCCGGCATAGTCGAAGCTGGTGGAGATGAAGCGCTGCTTCTCGGAGGTGAAGGTAAAGGTACCTGCCTCACACTCATTCCGGCTCTTATGCCAGCCCGGCGTTCGCAACGCTTCCTCCATATAGGTGTACACGAAGCATCCACCCAGCCAGCCGCCCTCATCGGGTGCATACTCCAAAACATAGTCCTCACAGTAATCGTAGAACCAGTCCTCGCTGATGTACTTGAAATATTCGCCCTGCCATGCTTTAAAATAATTACTAAACTGATACCGAACCGTGAAATCATCCTTGTTAAAGGGCCCGGTGCAGTCAATATAAAGCGGGAACTCCCTGACAACCACCTCGCCGTCGGGGTCCTCCGGCGTAATCTCCAGGCGCATGGTGACCCAGGTGTTTTCCTCCAGGAGGCAGTTGTTGATATCATAAACATAATTTCCGGTTGTCTGATCAATACCATAAATCGGATACAGCCACTCCAACGTAGGTGCGAAATAGGTTAACTGACTATACGTCTTTGAGATGTATCCCGTATCCTCTTCCCACAGAATCTCACCGGTGGCGCGATCTGTAACGGTGTAGTGGATATTGGCCGCGTTTCGGGTCAGGCCAACTGTGAAATTCAAGTCATCCAGAGAATGGTCGCCATTGGGGGATACCCCTGCGGTCACAGGCTGGAATGCATGATAGCCGGCGACAGCATTTTCATGAGACTCGTATTCAGCAGGAATCTTGCTGACGCTAGTGTTTCTGGTGTCTCCCAGATAGTGGGGCACCTGGGGACTATTGGCCAGCCCTCCCTTTTCCAGGTCAAGGTTAGTGGGGAGCATGCCCCACAGGGCTGTATGGACCTGGTCTGCCGTCGTATAGGGATACTTCTCCATGAGGCTCACATAAGAGCCGGTCTCCAGGGTGGGCGCATCGGTGAAATCGCCATAGAAGCCCAGGAAGGGGATGCTCAGGTTTACGTCATCCTCGCTGTTCAGGTGAACAAAGCCCTCCACATAAGCGCCGCAGGGGAAGCGTTCGTCATAGTATTCCTTTTCGCCCTCCGTCAGAGCCACAGTGGCTGTGACCTTCACCGTCTCACCGGCAGGGACTGTGACCTTGCCGTCGGCGGCGCTGTAGGTAATGTCCGTATCCAGCTCCCGGGCATACTCATAGGTCAGATGGGTGACCTGGCCGTACTTCATGAGGCCGCCCACGGCCTTCTGCCCCAGGACGGTGGTGTCCAGGGTGTAGGTTTTGTCGGAATCGGAGAAATTCACCACCTCAAAGGTCATTTCATATACGCCGGTGCGCTCCGGATCGTCGCCCAGCTCCAGCTTTGCCTTGTTGGTGCCCTCCACCTGGATGTAGGCCTCCGCGTCCATGGCCGCACCGATGTTGACCATACCGGCGCCCTGGCGGCGGACGAAGTAGAGGGTACCGTTCTCTTCATCCAAAATGGGGGTAGCCGTAGACATCAGCAGGCAGTTGGTCACATGGGCATAATCCTCTCGGGGGATATCGGTATCCTTCAGGTACTGCCGCACCAGAGCGGCGCTGGCAGCCACGGCAGGAGAAGACATACTGGTTCCGGAGGCAATGCCCATCCCGTCGCCGTAGGCGGACAGGACGTTGCCGCCGACACCGGTAATCTCCGGCTTCAAGGTCAAGCTGCCAGTGGGGCCCCAGGAAGAAAAGTCAGACATCTGGCCTGCCGTCTCGCTTCTGTTCCAGAAGCCTTCCACTCTTATATTTCCTTGGATATCACGTTCCATTATATTAAAATAGAGAGCCATGAGGCTGGCAATGGGCAGAGGAAATTCCGTCAAGGTTACCTGGGAGCCATTAACCAAAATCAAACCGGCGGCTTTCGCCTCCATAGCCTGGTTCACCAGCTCCACAGGGTCAACATCCTCGCTCACCGGACTGAAGAGCAGCTTGCCCTCGGCGTCTGCCGGATCTTTTGTGAACTCAAATTCCCGGTCGCCCAACTGTTCCCGGAAGCCTTTGCCCTCAGGCACACCTGCCAGCTCGGAGTAGTTTATATAGGTCTCATATCCATATTGGGTCATGTAACTAAGAGCATATCCATTGGTGTAGAATATAGCTGCATTCTCCGCACTTGCAACCGTCAACGGCGCATCAAATGAGCCAGGCATTCCGACGGTGCCGGTATCCACGGAGGTGGACTTGACCATATTGTCACCCCACAGGCTGCCCCAGCCACTGAAGTAGCTGTTGCCGGCAGAAACGGCCACGCTGATGCCGGCTTCATAAGCAGCGTCAAAGACCTCGCTCATGCCTTCCACATAAGCAGGACCGCAGGGGGAACCCAGGGACAGATTGGCGCAGTCCACCCCCAGGATGATGCAGTCTTCCATCGCCGCCAGGATGGCGTCAAAGTAAATACCGCCTTGCCGGTCGGAAACGTTCATCACCAGGAGCTGGGCCTCAGGCGCCAAGCCCATGGTATCCATCTTGAATGTTTTCTTTGCTTCCTCGGGCATATTACCGGCAACAATACCGGCAACATGGGTGCCGTGGGCAACACCGGCGTTGTCGCTGCCAAAGTCAGCGGTGGCGTCGCCGTAGCCAAAGCCGAAGGGAATCTTGCTGCTGTAATAGGTGTTATCTGCGGTGACCCCCTCGGCCAGCGTCTCCGCATGGAGCTCATGGTTGGCCAGGATCTCCTGGATGTCGGCCTTGGTAAATGCCACGGCAGATTCGTCGGTGGGGTTGATATCAAAAACCGGGTTGCTGTAGTACAGGCCGGAGTCGATGATGGCCACGCTCATACCGGCGCCGTCAAAGCCATAGTCCCAGGCGGAGGTAGCGCCCATACCGGGAGCCACGTACTTCATATTGGGCTCTAAGGTAGTGACCTCTTGGGCGTTGATTTCGGGAACCTCAAAGGTGGGCATCACATAGGCGCTCTTCACACCCTCCATTTTCCGAATCTCGGCCAGCTCGCCATAGGGAACGGTTACGGCGGCAGCGTTGGTCAAGAGGGTGAATTGGCTCCCCACTTCGATGCTGTGCCCCAGCTTCCGCTCCATAGAGGCCAGTGCCACATTCTGCTTCTGCTCCAACGTCCGGGCAGCCTGCGTCTCGGCAGCGCCCAAAGTCTCGCCCAGAGCCACATTCATCTTGGGCTGCCGGATGACCGCATTGTCCTCAAATGTGATCATTACCCGGACCTCCGTCTCAGCGGTATAGGCCGGAGAGACAACCTGGAGCTGTTGCCCTTCTTCTATGGTCTGCTCGCCCAGAATCTCTTTCACTGCATTGGACAGGGCGGCTGCCTCCTTGGCGTCGAAACTCCGGGACACCATGGTGTCTCCCTCGGGACTGGTCAGATACGCCTCATCCCCCATATCCAGGGTGGCCAGGGCCTCGGCCTCCTTCGGGCTCAGAGCCTCAAAGGTGACATACGCGTCAGATGGTACGGTTTTCGTGTAAGTACTTCCATTTTCAGCTTCATACACATAGGTGTACCCCGCCGGGACAAAGGTGGCTTCGCCCGCTTTGGCGTAGATGAGCTGATCCTGCTGGATTTCAGCTCCCTGCTGCAGTTGGGCCGCTCCGGCTGCAGGAACCGATGAGCTGAAGCAGCCCAAAGCCATGACCGCGCAAAGGGCCAGGGCCAGCAAACGATGGATGCGATGCTTCATTGTTGTTACCTCCTGTCAATGTCTCCATTTCGTCCTCAATTTTGAAGAGCGCAAGTTAACTATAACACAAGGTCCTCACTTTTGCAACCATTTTTTCCTGATTTTGTCCGCAAATTTGAGACTTCCCTCCAGGGCAACAAAAACAGGAGGCGCCATCCCAAAATTCGCTTTGAGACAGCCCCTCCCGGCTTCCGTTATGCTTCAGCTCCCCCCGTTTCAGAGGGTTTGAATTTTTCCATTTCCATCAGGTGCCTGGCCAAGGTATCCAGGGATTCCCGGTTGGTGCGGTAGCGGTTGCGCCCCTTCACCGACTCGGCGAGAAGCAGCCTGGAATTAAACAAATTCCCAAGATCCCGGCACACCACCCCCAGATGCATATCCAACTGCTGGGACAATTCCCTTGCGGACATGGGCTTGTCCAACATCGCCCAGAGCATCCGCATTCGGGCCTCACTACCCAAGAGCCGCAGGGCCTGATACTCCCACTGCTGAAAGGTTTCCGTCTCCGGCTTGACCACCGGGACCGCAACGCCAATGTGACAAAAGGCTTTGTATTCCAGAACCATTCCCAGGGCAAGCTTGGGGCGAAGATATCGGAGCTGGACCCGCATTGCCTCCAGGGGCTTGTCCTCACGATAGCGGACACGCTTACACCACGTTTCCACCGCATCCGGCTGGGAATAATGGGCCTCCCAAATCCTCGCCAAAGGCTCCGCCAACTGCGCCCAAGGCAGCAGCAACGGCTCCAGCTCTGCCGCCACAGGGGCGATGATGGCTTTCAGCTGTTCCACCGCATCGTCAAAGCCAGAAAATTGCTCCAGCAGCATCTGGCTGTATTCCTCATCCACGCCCAACCGGGCAATGTCCTGTGCAATTGGCAGGAAGGCGTTGCCGGTGGCCCCTGTATAGAAAATACGATATTCATTAATCGCACTCGGACGTTGCCCGTTTTTACGCTGGACCCGCCGCAACGCGCAAATCTCCGCGCAGTCTTCATCCATATTACCCTTGGAGGGCGTCATGGTATTATAAGCCAGATTCCGGGCCATGCAGGTTGCCCGCTGCGGCTCTTCAGAGATGATATGCCTGCCAAAGTAGTATCGGACAGCCGGATCATCCCGGGAAACCCCCGCACAGGCCACATCCATCATCTGCTGCACCGCCTCCTCCGTCAGGCAGTACTCCCCCTCCTGGGTCAAGCTACCAGCGGGAATCTCATTGACATAGGCGTACAGCAGTTCCACCGCCTCATAAAGCATATAGGGCTTTGCAGATACCCATACCTCCACAGATTGGCCCCCCTTATCTTGTACTCATTCTTTTATACCATAAACCCCATGATTTGACAAGGGCCCTTTTTCTCACATCCAGAGCTACAGCATGTACTACGGCCGCTCTGCTCACAGGGCATAAAAGAAAATGGCAAAAAAGTGCAGCACACTGCCCAAAACCACAAAGATGTGGAAGACAGAGTGAAGCCACTTTTTCTTCGCGCCAATGCCGTATAAAATGGAGCCCAGGGTGTAGGCGATCCCTCCAGCCAAAAGCAGCGCAAACCCGGTCTGTCCCATGGCCTCCATGGCCTGTGGGGCGAAGGGCAGCACAGCCCAACCCATGCCGATGTAACAGATCATGGAAAACACCCGGTACTTCCGCAGGTCAATGGCCGTAAGGGTCACCGCCAGGGCCGTCAGGGCCCATTCCCCAATGGCCAGTCCCAGCCCCAGTGCCGGATACAGCGGCCGGATGGCAGACAGCGCCACCGGCGTATAGCTCCCCGCAATGAGGAAATAGATGGTACAGTGGTCCAGTACCTGGAGAACCTTTTTCCCCATGCCGGGCCGCAGACCATGGTAGACGCTGGACATGGTGTACAGCCCAATGAGGCTGACCCCATAGATCACCGCTCCCACCACATCCACCGCCCCACCCCGCAAAGCAGCCCGGACGACGCACAGCACCAGAGCGGCAATTCCCAAGGCGCCACCTGTGATGTGGGTGACCATATTCATGATCTCCTCGCCCTTGGAATAATCCGGCAACCGCCGGTCAATCAGCTTGATTCGCTTTCGCATGCAACCCATCACCCCAAAAATCCAAGCCCCGTCTCGTGGCATGATTTTACTATTATATTATACCACACTTTGCCACAGCCGGAAAGGCCCCACCGCAGGTCAGCAACATTTACTTTTTTATACTGATGTGGTAATGCCTTGCCCCTCCACGCAGGGCATAGACGTACCGCCACGGGCTGCGAGAGCCGAAAATCACACGCTGACGTGGGAGCGCCCTGCCTTCCCCCGGGGGGAAGGTGCCGCGCGGAGCGAGGTGGATGAGGAACGGCGCTATCTAGCAAACCGGTAGGCCGGATCGATTCAGACGTAACATATTCCCTTTTCAACGGAACTGCCTAGTAATCGGTTCCGTTTCGCCGTGCCAGCTGGCATGAAGGAAGCGCTGCCGCCCCCCGCGAACCGGCAGGGGGCGGCAGCGTCGGATTTACAGCTGCACCTCAATCGGCAGCTCCAGGGACCCGAATCACCTCGTCAAATCGGTCCAGGTACTCCTTTGACCAGTCGTGTGTAATCACAATTCTTGTGATATGTTTCTGTCTGAAGATGAATTCCTGAATTAGTTTTACATTTTCTGGATCTAGTCCAGTGGTTGGCTCGTCAAAAACCATAACACTGGCGTGCTTCTGCATAGCCCGGGCAATACAAATCCGCTGGCGCTCCCCACCAGAAATGTGGTCGCCAAAATCACCCAGTGGTTTTTCACCCACGCGCTTGGCCAGATCCGTCAGGTTGAGTTCCTCCAGCAGAGCTTGGTAGGCAGCAGAATCCTGGGCCGGTGTTTGGCCGAACATTGTAATGTTCTCATAGAGTGATGCGTTAAACAAAAAGGCAGATTGGTTAACCACGGAAATCTGGGCTAAAATCTCACGTTCTGTGGCATTCTTAATGTCTTGATTCCCAAAGTAAATTTCCCCTGTATAGTTGTCATAATACTTCAGAAGCAGTTTGATCAGGGTCGTCTTTCCACTGCCGCTTTCACCTACAATCGCGTAGCAGCCACCAGGCCGGAACACATGACAGAAATCCCGATACAGCTGTCTCTGGTCAAAGGAGAACGATACGTTGTGATACGTAATGGCAGGTTCCTCTTCTCGCACCAGGCCTCTCTCCACTGGGCACGAAAAGTCCCGTTCATCTTCCAGCTTCTTTGCCAGCTCTTTTGTAGATCGAAATGTAACCGCCTCTTCAATGAGGTTCGAAAGGCTGTTGGAAATTTCTGAAAAGTACCCTGTAGCTGCCAGCATCATCGCAGCGCTCAGGCTTCCTTGCAAAATCAGGAAGCCACCCACTCCAATGCCAACGATATTCGTCAAAGATGCAATCGTATAAAGGGTTTTAGCACTCATGCTCCGGGCAAAGCCATAGGAAAAATAGGCCCGCTGCTTTTGGGAGCTGACCTGCTCAAACCGATTTAAAAAGTTCCCGGACTGATTGCTGGTATGGATCACCTCGTAGCCGTCTATGGTCTCCTTTAGGACATTTGCGTATTCCTCGGAGCGCGCAGAAAACGCCCCCCTGGTCCGCTGCTGTATGTTTGTAAAAAATCCACTACAGATTAACGGCGCTGTTGACACCAGGATTCCCGCCACGAACAGCCACGTGTTCATCAAGCATAGCATCACAGAAGCCACAACGGCAGAAATCCCATAGCTGCAAATCAGAGGAATGGTGTCCATCCGGTCGGTGCGGTACATGTCCGTATCCGTCGTGAACAAATTCAGATAGTATGCGCGATTTCGCCGCTGAAACCCCTGCCACGGACGTCGCAACACATTTTTCATGATATCCCGTTTCAGGCACACTTCCGCATGGGAAAGGTAGCCCAATCGCGCAGCTGTGGAACCGGCATGGAGCAAATACGCCGATAAAAGCAGGCCTGTCGCAATGACAATCCTCCAAATCATACTTTCCCGCTGCCCTTCCTGGGCAAACTCCAAGATTTGGGCCGTGTAGTATACGCTCAAACTGAGCGCAACCGATTCCAGGCTACTCAAAAGGCATGTCAAAATAAAAAAGCGTTTGCTTTTCACAGGAATGTTCTTCATGGCATCCTCCAAAATATTCTATCTATTCAATGCCCATACGAACTCAAAACTCACTATGCCGCCCCCCGCAGACTGGCAAAGGGCGGCAGCGCCGGATTTACAGTGCGCTCAGGTGCGCTGGGGTCAAATCATACACCCGGTCAAATTGCTTCTTCCGCTCCGCTGTCAGATGATGGCTAATCAGAATCAGAGTCAAATCCGGGTTGGACAGAAGGCTTTGTTCCACAATGTCCGCATTCTTCTGGTCCAGGGCGCTGGTTCCCTCGTCAATCAGCAAAATGGAGCAGTCGTGGATCAGCGCCCGGGCGATGGCCACCCGTTGCTTCTGGCCACCGGAGAGGTTGCTGCCTTCCTCTCCCACCACGGTATCCAGCCCCTCCGGCATATGGGCCAGGTCCCCCGTCAGTGCGCTGTCCCCCAGAGCCCGCTCCATCTGTTCATCAGTAAATTCCTCGCCCAAGGTGATGTTCTCCCGAATGGTGGTATTGAAGAGGAATACGTCCTGCTCGATGTAGCTCATCTGTCTCTGGAGCTGCTCCGGCGTATAGTCCCGGGCGTCTGTGCCGTCGAACCGAATGGTTCCCGTATAGTCCGGCAGCCACCCCAAAAGCAGCTTCAGGAGGGTGGATTTCCCGCAACCGGACGGACCGGTCAGCGCATACTTCTTCCCCTTTTCAAAGCGCAGATTCCTATCCTCCAAAACAGTCTTTTCGCCATACCGGAAGCTCAGGTGCTCCACAGCAATCCCATTGCGCATCGGCAGCATCTCCCGATCAGCTTTCTCCAAGGAGCCGTTGTCATGGACGGTAATCTTCTCAAAATATGGCTTGCTGGAGGCGATAGATAGACGGAAATCGGTCAGAGCATTCAATCCATCGGCAACGGCAGAGATCAACTTGCCGCTGCCAAACAGCGCAGTCTGCAGAATCACCCCCTGGAAGGACAGGAAACCAATCCAAATACTGATCCCTCCCTGACACAGGATGCCAGCCACAGCCAACACCTTGCCCGTAATCGTCTGGGTACGGAGCCGCCGGAAGGCAGGCCCTTCTATTCCATCGCTACACTGGGACACGCCTTGCAGAAACCTTCGGTTCCTGCCAAAAACGCGCAGAACATCATAGCCCGCCAGCAGATCCTTCAGCTTGCTCACAGCCTTTGCCTGCTCCCGGGTACAGGCCGCTCCCGCAGCCTCCATTTTCTTGTCAAATAGCTTAGGGGCCAGACTCATAATCAGGGCAGACGCCAGAGAAGCAACCGTCAGGGACCAATGGAGGCAGGACAGCGCAATGATGCTATGCATCACCGTAAAAGCCATGCTGATCCAGTTGAAAAACGGCCCCCATGCCAAGCTTTCTATCTGGTCGATGTCCTTGGTAAACTCGGACAGATACTCTCCGGTCTGCCGCTTGTGGAACTCGCCATGGCTCATTTGCAGCATCGTCGCCGCCATATCACGCCGGACCTGATTGTTCATCTTTCGTATGACATGCTTGCCCAAAATGTCCTCTACCGCCACAAACACCTGCACCAGAACCACACAAAGCAGATTCAGCAGGGTCCAGAACAGAAATCCCCGAAAATTCCCTCTTACCAGCTCCTCCAAGGATTCCATGAGGGCCAGACTCCGGTATGAGGATAATCCTGCATCGATGAATAGCATAAAAATTATTATGCCACTCATTTTCCAAAATTTTTTGATATAGTAGAACATGCAGCCACTCCTTTTTGCAAAAAATCAACAATTGCAGCAACATCCAAACCGGAAAGAGCCAGTATGGCACAGGCCAGTTTTCAATCCCGGAAGCAGGTCTTTGGGGAATGCCCGTCAACCAGCATCCCCTTTCTACACCGCAAATTGAAGCAGCTCAAAACATCCGGGCAGGTGTAGCACGCTTGCTTCAACTGGCCAAAGGACCACAGCTGGTTGATCGCTTCGTCCAATATAATTCCCTGCTCCGGGTCCACCCGCCCCAGCAGGTTTTTCGGATGGTCCAGGGCCACCGTACACTTCTCAATTTTTCCGTTGGCTCGAAAGACCATGCTGTGGGGATAGCTTGCATAGCAGACCTGCGCGAACGGTTCCTTGTCCTGGTTTTCCCGGCGCATGCCAATCTGGTCCAGATATGCCAGGTGCTCCAGCGGAAGTCCTGTCTTCTGCTCTCCCTCCAGAAGCTCCAAGGTCTTGACAGACTCTCCGCCCCAGTCTCCCACGGGACTTACATAGACAGAAAATCGGTCATCCCCTCCGAACAGATCATGTAGGTGGTCATACCAGCTAAAATCCCGGTCCCCAGCCAAGATGTTATGGCGAATGACCATACGGAAGGGAAACTGGTCCTTGGGAAGAGCAGAAAGTACAATCAGATTGTTTAAAATGGTTTGCAACGTCCCTTTGCCGGACGCATGAGGGCGGGTCTCATCATGGTTCCAGCCATCCAACGTCACCTGGTAGTCGGTGATCCCCGCCGCGTAGTACTGCCGGAATGCGTCTTCATCCAGCAAATACCCATTGGTGGTCATGCCGCCACTGTACCGGAATGGATGGGAAGCCTGGGCCTCCTGCACCAACGCACAGGTTTCCAGGATGATATCCTTGCACAAGGTTGGTTCCCCACCGAACCAGTTGAGATGCAGGTTCTGAAACCGGAGCGCCTGATCCACGAGATACGTCTGAATCTGGTCCAATGTCTCCCGGTGCATGGAAAGGGGCCTATGACTCTCATAGCAATAGGAGCAGCGGAAGTTGCAGCCCTCTGTTGGCATAATCGTCACAAACAGGCATTCATCCATCATCCTTTTTGCATGCTGTAGCAGCGTTTCCACTTCTTTCCGATCTGCCAGCAACTCTTGTTCATGTAAAAATTGTGTCAGCGGAGTAGACAGCGCGGCACAACCTCCGCAGCGTAGAATTTCATAAAACTCTTCCTGGAGCTTTGGCTCCGTAATTTTGACCTTATTTTGAAGCAGCTTGGACGAGATGTAAAGCGCACCGTCTTCTTCATAATATTCCGTGTAACCCGGAATCATGTACGTCATAACTTCTCCTCTTTTCAGAAGTATACTATAAGCACAGATTTTTTAGAGACTCCAGGGAAATCCTGGAGTCTCGTTTGGACTAGTGGACCTCGCAGTTGTTGTGGCATTTATTATCGAACAGCCCAGAAATGTACGAATCCACCTCGCCCAGCGGTTTCTTTTCTTTGAGAATCTCCATGCTTATGTACTCCTCATTATGAAATTCAGCGTCAGGGCTTTGCATCTTTCACGCTGTATACACAGGATACCATATGTATAGAGCAAAATGTATATCGCAGCACGATAGTAAAAAATAACACAAAACGACTAGTAGCTCTGGATTTTGGTCTCAAACCGTGGTATAATCAATTAGAAAAAAGCTGCCCAATATTTTAAGAAGAAAGGTATCGGAAATGAGAGAAGTATTTCTAGGGGAATACATGAAACAGCGGCGCCTGGAGCTGGGGCTGACCCAGGAGGAGCTGTGCGAGGGCATCTGTGAGCCCATAACCATTTCCCGCATGGAAAACGGACGGCAGACCCCCTCCCGCAACCGCATCAACGCCCTGCTGCAGCGTCTCGGATTGCCGGATGACCGTTATTTTGCCCTGCTCAGCAAGCGCGAAGAGGAAATCGCCGCCCTGCAAAAGGAAATCATCGCTTGCAGCGTCCAGCGGGATACCGCCCACGGCTGGGAGCTGCTGGGCCAGCTGGAGCAGATCACTGAACCAGACGACCACGTCACCCGGCAGTTCATTCTCCGCTCCCAGGTCATCCTGGGGAAGGCCGAAGGACGGTACAGTGCGGAAGAGCAGCTGCAAATGCTGATGAAGGCCCTGCGGATGACGGCGCCTCATTTTGACCTGGAGGAAATCAGCAAAGGATTGTACAGCTTTGAAGAGGTAAAGATTATCAACCAAATTGCTGTCACTTACGCTGGAAATGGGCAACGTAGGAGAGCAATCGACATTCTCAGGCAATTGATGAAGTACGTCCAGAAGCACTACCAAAACATCCTACAATCCGGAGGGCTACTCCCACTAATTTCCTACAACTATGCACGAGAATTAGCTGCAAATAAACAATATGAGGATGCCATTGAAATCGCAGAATTAGGCCGGCAGTCCTGTGTGACATACGGACATTACCAATTCTTACCTGGTGTCCTGGCCATTATGGCTTCCTGCTATCACTTTTTAGAAAAGGATGAGGAGAGCGAAGCGCTATACCATCAGGCATATTACCTGTATCAGGCAATCGACAACCCCGGTGACGGAGCGCAAATCAAAGAGGAAGCAAAAGAGTACTTAAACGTTGACTTTCGTTTTTAAAGCGTTTCCTCTCCGGAGGTCGGCAGCTTATTGGGTGCATCATCCGGATCTTCCGTATAATCTGGCTCTGTAGGACTCCCAACAGCCGGAGGATTCGCCTCACCGGCATAACAAGCCGTCTGAGACAGCCCCGCCAGAATAGACAGGCTGATCAGCGCCGCCAAGCACAAAGAAATAAATTTTTTCACAGTCAGGTCACCCTTTCATTTTAATTGTAATGAAAGGATACCAAAAAGTCTCAGGAAAGCCCATATCGCCCCGTGTTTTGCATTTTTAACTCAAAACGATACATCACACAGCACACCCCCGCACCCGGCAAGAATCCGCCTGTGCGCGGGAGCAGCCCCCCTGGCCACACGAATTTGACTTCATGCGTGCCGTTTTTTGACTCATGCCAGAAATGATGTTGCGCAAGCAGATTTAATTATGTACAAATTTTATCACAAATTCCAGTATTTGTCAAGTCCTGGCTGCATCAAATCCATGGCAACCGCATTTCCTTTTTCCCACTGGCGTGGGAGCGCCAGTGCTGGTTTTTCGGTGTTTCTACCCTTGGCTGTACGCATATGTCCCGGGGGAAGCCAGGGCACTGCCGCGCCAGTCTCATTTCGAAGCATGGTACCAGCATAAGTTCGTGCCACTGTATATTTGCCCCTACCGCCCCTGTGACAGCTGTCCTTCGAAATTTCCCCCTATATCACCAAACTGCTGCAGAAGGAACCCCCCTCTGCAGCAGTCTTTCTTATTTGCACATATGGGGCCGCCCCCATCATTTCGGGCGGATTCCCCCAGCGGTTAATATGCCACGCCCCAATAAATCATCTTTTTCGCCGGTTTTCCGCAAATGGGGCACACATCCCCCAGGTGCTCCTGGTGGAAGGGGATGCAGCGGGAGGACATGCCGGCCACGTCCTTCATCTTCAGCTCGCAGGCCTCTTCTCCACACCACATGGTCTTGATGAAGCCGCCGTGCTTCTCCTGGAGCTCCTTAGCCTCCTCCAGGCTGTAGGCGGGGTAGATGTGCTCGTCCAGGTTCTTCTTGGCCTTGGCGAAGAGACCGTCGTGGACTGCCTGGAGGGCCTCCGCCGCACGGGCTTCCAGCTCCTCCAGGGAGACAACGGCCTTCTCTCCGTTGTCCCGGCGGACCAGGACGCACTGGCCGTGTTCCATATCCTTGGGCCCCAGCTCCAGCCGGACCGGGACGCCCTTCATCTCATACTCGGCGAATTTCCAGCCGGGGCTCTGCTCGGAGTCGTCCACCTTCACCCGGAACCCAGCCTTCTTCAGCCGCGCCGCCACCTCGTTCACCTTCTCCAGGACGCCGGGCTTGTGCTGCGCCACGGGAATGAGGACGATCTGGATGGGGGCGATCTTGGGGGGCAGGACCAGGCCGTTGTTGTCCCCGTGGGTCATGATGATGCCGCCAATGAGCCGGGTGGACAGGCCCCAGGAGGTTTCAAAGGGGGTGGCCTGCTGGTTGTTCTTGTCGGTAAAATGAATGTCAAAGGCCTTGGCGAAGCCGTCCCCAAAGTAATGGGAGGTACCGGCCTGGAGGGCCTTCCGGTCGTGCATCATGCACTCAATGGCATAGGTCCGCTCCGCCCCGGAGAACTTCTCCTTCTCCGTCTTCACCCCCCGGACCACCGGCATGGCCAGGTACTCCTCGCAGAAGCGGGCGTAGCATTCCAGCTGGTCCTCGGTCTCCTGAATGGCCTCCTCGGCAGTGGCGTGGAGGGTGTGGCCCTCCTGCCACAGAAACTCCCGGTGGCGCAGGAAGGGGCGGCTGGTCTTCTCCCACCGCAGGACGCTGCACCACTGATTGTACTTCACCGGCAGATCCCGCCAGGAGTGAACGATATCCTTAAAGTGGTCGCAAAACAGGGTCTCGGAGGTGGGCCGGATGCACAGCTTCTCCTCCAGCTCCTCCGCTCCGCCCATGGTGACCCAGGCGCACTCGGGGGCGAAGCCCTCCACATGGTCCTTCTCCTTCTGCAGCAGGCTCTCCGGAATGAGGACCGGCATATACACATTCTCATGGCCGGTCTCCTTAAACATCCGGTCCAGAACCGCCTGGATGTTCTCCCAGATGGCGTAGCCATAGGGCCGGTAAATGAACACGCCCTTCACGCCGGAATAGGCAATGAGCTCCGCCTTCTTGCACACGTCTGTGTACCACTGGGCAAAGTCTACCTCCATATCGGTGATTTGCTCCACTTTCTTCTCTTTTGCCATCCTATATTCATCCTCTCACGGGGAATTTGGTGAACTCCCACGGGTACTTTCTATGCCGTTATTGTATCACGATTGTCAAGGCCCCGCATAGGATGAGATACGCCCCAGGTCCCGGCGCGGCCACACACAACTTCCCCGCCAGCATCTGGAACTGGATTGCATTTATATTGTATGGAAAGGGAGAATCCCATGGCCCAATTTACCATTTCTCTGGACCCCGCCGCTGCGGCGCTCTACCTGCGGGTAGCCCAGGCCGCAGGAAAGCCGGTGGAGGAGGTCCTGGCCGACGCCCTGTTCAAGCTGGCCGGGGAGCTGTCCCTGGAGGCCCTCCAGGCCCGGCCATAAAAAACGGAAATCCGCCGTTGTATTCAGAGGAGGAATTTGCTATACTAATTGCGATCACCTATATGGAGGCCGCAAATATGAAATCCATTCGCGATATTTATAAAATTGGCCGTGGTCCCTCCAGCTCCCACACCATGGGACCGGAGCGGGCCGCCAGGCTGTTTCTTTCTGAGCATCCAGAGGCCGACCGCATTGAAGTCGTCCTTTACGGCTCCCTGTGCAAAACCGGCGTCGGTCACGGCACAGACCGGGTCCTGCGGGAGGTCCTGCAGGAGGTAGACGCGGAAATCGTCTTTTCCAAGGAGGACCCCGTAGGCATCCAACACCCCAATACCATGGACTTCTTCGCCTATCAGGGGCCAAACCAAACCGGACATATCCGGGTCGAATCCGTGGGTGGCGGCGACATCGTCATCCTGGGGCGGCCCGCAGACCCTTCTGCCGAGATCTACCCGGAAAACTCCTTTGCGGAGGTCCGGGACTTCTGCAAATGGCGCTACATCAATACCCTCAGCGAGTACGTGGAGATGAACGAAGGCCCGGAAATCTGGGACTTCCTCCGGGAGGTCTGGAAGGCCATGCAGCAGTCCATCACAGACGGCCTGTCCACCACCGGCATTCTGCCCGGAGGGCTCAACGTGGAGCGAAAGGCCAAGCAGCTCTATGAGAATCAGCTGCCCACGGAGGTGGCCCAGGTTCTGGAGTGCCGGATCATCTGCGCCTATGCCTATGCCGTGTCGGAGCAAAATGCGGACAATGGCATCATCGTCACCGCCCCCACCTGCGGCGCCGCCGGCGTCCTGCCCTCCGTCCTGCGGTACGTCCAGGAGACTCGGGGCTGCACCGAGGAGCAGGTCCTCCGAGCCCTGGCCACTGCCGGCATTCTGGGGAACCTGGCCAAAAGAAACGCCTCCATCTCCGGCGCCGAATGCGGCTGCCAGGCAGAGGTGGGCGTGGCCTGCGCCATGGCCGCCGGCGGCCTGGCAGAGCTCTACGGCCTCAACCTGGATCAGGTGGAGTACGCCGCAGAAATCGCCCTGGAGCATCACCTGGGCCTCACCTGCGACCCCATCTGCGGCCTGGTCCAGGTCCCCTGCATCGAACGCAACGCCGTGGCCGCCATGCGGGCCATGAACGCCTGCAACCTGAGCTACTGCCTCTGCGGCACCCGAAATATCAGCTACGACATGGTCTGCAAAGCCATGTACGAAACCGGCCTCAACCTCTCCCATCAGTACAAAGAGACCTCCGAAGGCGGCCTGGCCCGGTTCTATAACCGCCGCCGGACCAGCCGGTAAGGAGACCGCCCCTATCACACAAATCAGCACAGCAGGCATGACCGTGTGTTTCGGTCATGCCTGCTTTTTGCCTCCATTTCTAAGTGTCGGTTTTTAGGGAAAGCACCTGCTACGCACCCTTTCCGCGACACGGTGGATCTCAAATCAAACCGTCCCATCGGCGGGTTACTCCTTCGGCAGTCGCATATGGGTAGGAATGAAGATGCTATTCCCACAATCAACAAGCGCTACCACGAGAAGCCCTGATTCGGATATGGCAGGCCCTACAGCAGCTACGGCCGTGGCCTTGACTGCATTGGTAGCCTGGAGCCAGAATCATGTACCGCTGGCATTCGTGGGGCGGCTACAAGCTTGTTTCTCCATTGCTTCTACTCTCCTGCTCGGAGGCTTCTGTCAGCACATCCAGGACGTGTCGAAATAAGTCCCGCACCACAGGCAGATTTGTGCGATAACAGTTTTTCCCGTCTATCACCTCCCGCATGAGCAGGCGGGCATTGTACATGCTGTTCAAATCCCGAAATACAGAGCCAGAATGCAGACCCAGCCGCTGAACCAAGTCCAATCTGCTTTGGTATTCTGTCATCATCGCTTGGAGCATTTTCACTCTGTCCGGGCTGGACAGCAGCCTCAGAGCGTCGTACTCCCACTCAATCAGGCTTTGCATATTCTCCTGGCTTTCCGCCGTTACGCTCACCGCCAGACCAATGTGTAGCCGGACGTCGCCTGCAGGCTCCAGAATACGCACGGGTCCGCCAACCGGCGAAAAGTAGCGCAGGGCCATTTGTACGGAGCCAATCGTCTCCCGCTGAATTTGCGTCCGATTTCTCAGGAACTCTGCTACGCTCGTCTTGGAAAACAGCTGTTCCCACTGCTCAGCCAGAAGCTGCGCCCGCTGAACCCACGGCTCCAGCAAAGGCGCCAGCCGGTCAACCACAGGGCGGAGCAGCTCCCCAACCCGGCACAGGTGCATGCGGAAGTCGGTCAGAACATCCACAAGCCTGGTTTGGTACCACACCGGCACCGGCAATTTGGCCACTTCCTGGGACAGAGGCTGGAATGCACTCGGATCACCGGTGTCCACGCTCAGAGCAAACCCATCGATTTCATGGATTCGCAAAGGGCGGGTTTGTTCCTCCCATGCAGCAGCGAGGGCGGACAACGTGCTGTCAATATCATGATACTCCACCACCAGAGAGCTATACAGCAGGCAACTGGCCAAGCAGGACAGCCGCCCCGACTGGCCCCCGATGGGGACGCCTTGAAAGTAGAATTGCAGCTCCTCCGATTCCCAGTCCAGACCCTCACAGGCCGCCTTCCGTATTTCCTCCACCGCCTTCGGTGAAATGCAGAATTTGCCCTCCGCCGTCAAAGATGCAGGCGAGATTTGATTTACCATGCTATAAACCAGCTCTGCAGCCTCCAGTAGCAAGTTGGGAGTTTTATAAACCGTAATGTCCAAAACCGATACACCTCGTCAATCCACATTTCAAAGCGGGAGTCACGTCCTACAGGACAAAGCTCTGCATAAACCGCATCAAAATGGCGGCAGCTTCGGCACGAGTGATTCGTCCTGTTGCATCCAGAACCCCGTTGCCCCTTCCGCAAAGGAGGCCTTCCGCCACAGCCCAACGGACTGCATCCATCGCCCAGGGAGAAACCCGGTCCGCATCTGTAAAGTCATGCAGGTCTTCTGATTTTGCAGTGTCGTATCCTTTGAACGCCCCATAGCGTTGGAGCATCAGCACCGTTTGTTCCCGCGTGACCGGGGTATTTGGAGCGCATTTCCCGCCGCCAACGCCTTGGATGATCCGGTGCTCAGCCGCCCAGCAGATGGCGTCGGTATACCAGGCGTCATCCGGCAGATCTGTAAAGGGCTTGGAGCCTGAAACCTCCGGTTCCCCTTCCAGCCGATACAGCACCGTCGCCAGCATGGCCCGAGACATCGTCAGCTGGGGCGAGAAGGTGACATCAGAGGTTCCTTCGAACAGACCGTTTTCCACAGTAAAATCTACAGCGTCATGATACCACTTGGTCGGATCCACGTCAACAAACTTCTCGCTGGGGCAGGAAGCCGAAATCTCCCGCGCTTCTGTGGCGCCACAGCCGTGCTTGCAGATCCGGATTTCCTCGCCAGGCTCCGTGCAGGTCGGAGCTTTGACCTGGATCCATTCCCCAAATGCATGGCCGAGAGCAGGTGTTTTCTCGCCTGCTTTCAGCAGGGTTCCGCATTCTTCGCAGTAGATGTCCCCGGTGTACCCCTCTTCCAAGCAGGTGGCTTCCTTCACGCCAACCACGCTGAGGTCGGTATGGTCGCCATGATGCAGGATCGTCAGCGTGGCAACCTCCGATTCTAAAACAGCCCCATCGGAATCTGTGACCACGCAACGGAACTGCTGCCCGTTGCGGCTGGCTTCTGCCAGAACCTGAAGCATTGCGGTGTGCGCCCCAGGCAGCTGGCAATCCTGCCAGGTTTGGCTGTCCGCCAGGAATTCCTGCCACTGGTAAGCGCAGCTGTCATCTCGCGTGGTCCTTACGGCGAAGGTGACCGTCTCACCGGGAATGGTCTCTACGCTCGTAGGCTGCTGTATGATGGCAAATTCATTGGGAACTACGGTGATTTCTACTTCCTTCATCCACCTGCCCCAGTTACCAAAGCCGGCAGAAATGGTAACGGTACCTGGAGAAACCGCCTCTAAGACGCAGAACTCACCACCGTAGAAATTATTTGGCACCTCAGCGATTCTTGCAATGTTTGCATCCGAGGTTTTCCATTGGGTCCAGATGGTCATATCCGTGTCAATCTCATTTCGCAGCGTTATCTTCTCGCCCACCTGGAGAACCTGCTTTTCCGCGATCGGGTTGACCCATTCTAGCAAATCGTCAGAAAGCGATACTTCCTCTGCACTCACATTGCCTGCATAATCGTAGAACATAAAGATGATCTTTCCGTCTGGGAAGAATTCCGGGTTTGCGCCGCAGGACGTTCCGAACGTCATCCCTGGCGTTTTGCTCGCATACGCCAGCGTGCTGACTCTGCCTGTCCATCGGTCAGTTTCTTCCACATAGCTCACCAATGCATTGACGGCATAGTCCAGATACATGTTCTCCCGGGATTCTATAGAAAAAAAGCATTGCGTATCCTCGCTATACTCCTCCGGGGGCGCCCAGGCCGAATTATCTTCGGTATAGGAGAAAAAATGGAAATCCTGGTCTTCCCTAACAGGGGCTGCTGTGTCAATATTCAGGGTAAATTCCACCACCCCAGGCGTTGCTTCCTGATATTCTGGAATTACCTCCGCCCGAATGGTCACTTGCGTGCCATTGGGCAACCGGCATTGGTTGGTTTTGTAGTATACGGCGCCATTTTCTTCATATTGATCGTACAGCCAATCATAGGACAGCGCATCTGCTCCAAAGATGCCGCCGTACATCGTGGTGCCATATGTATCGCTGTAATAGGTCTTTGACACAGCATCTGTCTTCTGCTCCCAAAGCACCTCTCCTGTGGTATTGTTTGTTACGGTATATCGGATTTCTTTGGCATTTCGCTTGAGACCCAGCCCCATTTGGAAGTAATCCAGCACCCAGTCTCCATTGGGGGAGATCCCGGCGGTCTGAGAATAAAATGGTACATAATCCCCAGGCGTCTGTTCCCAGACCTCGGCGGGCAGCTGGGGGTAAGGAGAAGCCGTACTCCCCAAATACCGCTGCTGGGGTTGATTCAGCTGCGCATGTCCAAAGCTATATGCCGGTTGGAATCCCCAGATGGCATTGTGGAATTGATCGGCTGTGGTTACAGGTTGACTGTCAGAGACCAGCGTCTCATACGTTCCCTCCTCCACCACGGGCGCTGCGCCGTAGTCGCCATAGAAGGCCAAGAAGGGCACAGATAGGCTGGGAGTCTCCTCACTCAGCAGCTGTACAAATCCCTCCACATAAGATCCGTACGGGAACCGTTCCTCCAAGTAGGCACGTTCGGCATCTGGCAAGGTCACGGTAACATGGACCTCGACCTTGCTGTTGGCAGGCACCGTGACTTTGCCACCCTGGGCAGAGCAGGTTGTATCCACCTCCAGCTCCCGGGCATAGTCAAAGGTCAGATACGTCACCTCTCCATTTACAATCCGTCCACCCTGGGCCACCTGGCCAAGCACGGTGGTATCCAGCGTGTAAGTCTTATCCTGATCCGAGAAATTCACCACTTCAAACGTCATGTCATAAACGCCAGTCTTCTGGGGGTCATCCCCCAGCTCCAGCTTGGCCTTATTGGTCCCCGCCACCTGGATGTACGCGCCAGAGGAAATGGCTGCAGCCGGATTGGCCATACCTGCGCCCTGGCGACGGACAAAGTAAAGCGTGTTATGGGCCTCATCCCGGATTGGGGTTGCGGTAGACATGAGGAGGCAGTTCACTACATGGGCAATTTCCGACTCCTCCAGATTGGTAGTCTCTAAGTACTGACGCACCAGGGTGGCGCTTGCCGCCACAGCTGGAGAAGACATAGACGTGCCGGAGGCGGTGGCAAAGCCACTGAGATAGGCGGAAAATACGTTGCCACCGATGCCAGTAATTTCAGGCTTCAGGGTCAGGCCATCGGTAGGTCCCCAGGAGGAAAAGCTGGACATCTGCCCATCTACCGTGCTAGGGTTCCATGTGACCTCTACGCGGTATAATCCGTCGGCAGCTGGATTCTGTTCCAGATAGGTGACATAGGCGCTGTAAGTCGTTATAAAGGGGACCTCAAAATTCGTCAGGGAAAATGACACAATATCATATTCGGACTCCGGATCCGGAACATACAGAATCACACCGGCCGCTCCACATTCCGCTGCCAGGGCTGCCACCTCATCGGCGTTTCCCCCGGCAAAGGGGTAGAGCACAAGATTTCCCTCCGCGTGATCAAAGTCACGAACCATGGCGAGGCTCTGCCCCCCCAGCTTCTCCTTCAAGCTGAAGCCATCCGGCGTTCCCGGCGCATCCATGTACTCCATTGGCACACGTTCTCCATTGCGGTCCTGCCAGCTCAATATGTTGGAAGCCCCATATTGGGAAAACTCCAGGCTGTTTTCCGCACTGGCTACTGTCAGCACAGAATCAAACGTGCCAGGCATGCCCAGGGTCCCTGTAGATACGGAGCTGGTTTCCACCAAATTGCTCCCCCACAGGCTTTGGTAGCCAGTAAAGGCGTCATTGCCTGCAGAGACTACCACGTTGATGCCCGCCTCATAGGCCGCATCATAAATTTCTGTGATTCCTGCATAATACATAGGGCCGCTGGCAATCCCCAGAGACAGGTTGGCGCAGTCTACCCCCAATGCAATGGCGTCCTCCACAGCAGCCAGGATGCTATCCATCCGGCCAGTGCCATTGGCGTCAAACACCTTCATGATCACCAGCTGCGCCTCTGGAGCCAGGCCCATGGTGGTCATTTTAAATTTCTCTTGATAGGCATCCGGTAGATTGCCAGCTATAATACCTGCCACATGCGTCCCATGTCCCTGATTCGGGTCGTTTCCAAAGTCGGCCTGACTGTCCCCATAGTTAAACGCGAAGGGGATTTTGGTGTTATAATAGACCGAATCCGCTGTCAGCCCCTCTACCATAGCTTCGGCGTGGAGGGTTCTGTCTGCCAGGACGGCAGAAACCGTCTCTTTGGTCATGGCCAGCCTACTCACATCGGCGGGCTGCTGCGCAAAGGCCGGATTAGACAGATACAGGCCGGTGTCAATGACTGCCACGGTCATATCCTCGCCCCGGTACCCCAGATCCCAAGCGGCATTGGCGCCCATGCCAGTGCTCACAGCTTTCAGGTTGGGCGCCAGCGCTTCCTCCGCTGAGGCCGCCTGAATCTCCGGCACGCAGAAGGTGGGCATGAGGTAGGCGTCCTTCACACCTTCCATGGACCGTATCTCTTCCAAATCCCCATATTGCACATCGGTGGAAACAGCGTTTGCCAACAGCGTAAATTGATTGTGCACCTCCAGGGCATAGCCCAGGGCATCCGCCAATGCGGCGGTTTTTGCCAGCTGAACCTTCTGGGCAGAGACCACGGCCTGCCGTTCAGCCGTACCCAGAGCTTCACCCAGCTGTACGGTCATTCCGGCTAGCTTTGCCACTGGCGCCTCATCAAAGACAATCATCACCGGTACCTGCTGGGTTTTCCCATAGGCCTCCAGCCGGAGGGAAACGGTGGTATCCTCCGCCACCGGAGCGCCAGAGAGAATCTTTTGCACGGCCTGGGAATAGGCAGCAGCCTCTTTGGCGGAGAAGGTTTTGCAAACTGTGCCATCAGGCTGCACCATGGAGTCGCCACGACAATCCAGTTTCGCCAGAGCTTCCGCCTCTTCCGCAGTCAGGACACGCTCAGAAATATACATGTCCCCTTCCGCCTCATACGTATAGCCCATTCCATTCTCATCTTCAAAGACATAGGTATAACCGGCGGGCACAAAAGTGGTTTGGTCCGCAGCGCCATAGACGATGCCTTCTGGCAATTCCTCCGCTGCCTGCGCATAGGGTACGGTCCGCATTCCCAGCGCAAGCATGGTGCACAGCACCAGTACCAACGCCAGGAGCCTTTTCGTCGTTGCCTTCATGGTAAAAGCCTCCTTTAATTTCGTCACCTGAGACAGACGCCCAAGTCCTGTTCCTAGCATAGCACAAGATGCGCAATTTTGCAACAATAAAAAACTTTTTTGCGCACACCGCATTGTATGCGCCGTAAGCCTGTGCTCCAGGCCCTTGGAAAATATCTGCAAATACTTCGGCAGATGTGTTCACAGCCGCTTGAGAAACGGAGCATTGCGTGCTATACTGAATGCGTTGTGATGCGCCCTGTTTCTCTGCAAAAGGGGGCCATCCATGAGCATGGAGCTCAAGGGCAGCCCATGTGAGTAGGGTATCTGCCACAGAACAGGCGGGCTGTATTCTGCGTAAACGCCACAGGTGAAACCCCTGAAAACAAAGGAAAATCGAAGGAGATATCAGATCATATGAAATTAGGCATTGTCGGTCTGCCCAACGTGGGCAAGTCCACCCTTTTTAACGCCATCACCAACGCCGGCGTTCCGGCAGATAACTACGCCTTCTGCACCATCGACCCCAATGTGGGCGTGGTTTCCGTCCCGGATGAGCGGCTGGAATGGCTCCGGGATATGTACAAGCCGAAGAAATTCACCCCGGCGGTGATTGAATTTGTAGACATTGCAGGCCTTGTGAAGGGGGCCTCCAAGGGGGAGGGCTTGGGCAATCAGTTCCTCTCCAACATCCGCACCACCGACGCCATTGTCCACGTGGTCCGCTGCTTCGATGATCCCAACGTGACCCATGTTGAGGGCTCCACCGATCCCCTGCGGGACATCGACATCATCAACCTGGAGCTCATCCTAGCCGATGCGGAAATGGTCACCCGCCGGGTGGACAAGGCCCAGAAGGCGGCCAAGGGCGGGGACAAGCGGTTCCTTCACGAGGTGGAGGTATTCCAGGGGCTCCTGGCCCACCTGAATGAGGGAAACCTGGCCCGGACCTATGACTGCTCCGACGATGACCGGGCTCTCATCGCCACCTCCGACCTTCTCACCCTGAAGAAAACCATTTACGCCGCCAACCTCTCCGAGAGCCAGGTAAATGAGCCGGAGGCAAGTCCCTACTTCCGGCAGGTCCAGGAGCTGGCAAGCCGGGAGGGCAGCCAGGTGCTGCCCATCTCCGCCAAGCTGGAGGCGGACATCGCCGAGCTGGACGACCCGGAGGAGAAGGCCATGTTCATGGAGGAGCTGGGCCTGGTGGAATCCGGACTGGACCGGCTGATCCGCAGCAGCTATGCCCTTCTGGGACTCGTCTCCTTCCTGACGGCAGGCTCCGACGAATGCCGGGCCTGGACCATTCATAAGGGCACCAAGGCCCCCCAGGCCGCCGGAAAGATCCACACCGACTTCGAGCGTGGCTTCATCCGGGCCGAGGTCATCGCCTTCCAGGATCTCCAGGCCTGCGGCTCCATGTCCGCCGCCAAAGCAAAGGGCCTGGTCCGCAGCGAGGGCAAGGAATACGTCATGCAGGACGGAGATATCGTGAATTTTCTCTTTAACGTATAACCCATCTCAGCCGCCGGATCCACCCCATGGACCCGGCGGCCGTTTTATCCCTGGCAGACCATGTCATCCCCTTAAGCGCTGCCATCCATTGGCCCGAGGCTGTAGGGTGCGGCCTCCCGGACGCACCCTACCCAGCTCCACGCAACCAGGCCCTAGGAAGCCCAGGGATGCTTGCCTGCACCGTACACACCCGCGCCGTTGAAGGCAGGGCGCCACCGCGCCAGTCCAAAGGGGCCACAGGTTTCCTCTGAAATTCTTGCCACAGGGTTTGACCCTCCCCCATCCGGGGCAGAATTTGGTATCACACATTTCGGGAGGTCACACCATGGGGCTATGGAGATATTCAGTGCTTTGGTACCTGGGGGGCATGGCCTACACAGGGATGGAGCTTCTGTGGCGGGGATGGAGCCACAGCAGCATGTTTGCCGCCGGGGGCACCTGCTTTCTCCTCATCGGCCACCTGGGGGAGCTGGAAAAGCCCTTGCCCCTTGCCTGGCGGAGCCTGGCCGGAGCGGGGATTGTAACCACTGTAGAGCTGGCCGCCGGTCTGCTGGTCAACCGGAATTACCAGGTTTGGAACTACAGCGCCATGCCCGGCAACTTCCTGGGTCAGATCTGCCTGCCCTTCACCCTCTTGTGGGTCCCTGTGAGCCTGGGAGCCACCTGGGCCTATGACTTCCTGCGCCGCCGCCTCTTCGGTCTCCCCCGTCAGAGCTACCGGTGGCTCTCATGGAGATGAATCCGATCCCTTCGGCCATGTGCGTATCTCTCAAGCAAGTACCGTTTGGCTTTTCAGGTTTTGGTTGCGCGGAGCCGGGTAGGGTGCGGCCTCCCGGACGCACCGGTGGGAAAAGCTGACCGGTTGCTGCAGCCCCGGGCGAATTCATACCGGCTTGTAGAGAAGTCCGAATTCGCCTAAGGGTTCTCAATCCCAACACACCCTGCTGGGTCGCGTCAAGGATGCCGCATCCTACGTCCCCCATGGGCAAAATTACCACTGTGCGCCCCCACAGCGCTCCTGCACTGCCCGTCTAATTCGCAGGACTCTTCGGTGCATATTCAAGCAGCGGGAGAAGCCACAAGGATGTGACTTCTCCCGCAAAATTTTGCTGTTATTTGAAATGGCAGCTTTGGCTCATTCCCCGTCCTCTTCCGGGTCGGTAGGTTCCGGCTCCGGGTCCGGGTCCGTGGGCGGATCAGTCGGGGGGGCGGTCTCCGGTGGATCTGTCTCGGGGGGATCGGTGGCTGGGGGGTCCGTTGCCGGGGGAGCCGCAGGGCGGGGGACCACCGCCACCACCTTGTCCCGGCGGGCGTACTCGGAATGGGCCTCAAAGGCTTCGGAAATCAGCTCATCGGTTTCCTTGTCATACTTGTATTTGTACGTATCCACCGTGTAACCCGTGTAGGGTGTGGTGATGGTCTCGCCGTCTTCGTAGGAGCCGTCGGTGATTTCCTTCTCCTTCGTCTCCCAGGGATCCTTGGACAGGACCACATAGTCCATTTTCACATAGTAATCCTTGGTGTCCGTGCCGATGAACTCAATATCCACATAGCCGTCATGGACCGAGGCGTTGATCTTAATGGGATAATCGGTGTTGTTCCGGAACTGATAGTCCAGAGAGCCCCAGTACACCGTGGCGTCCATGCCCATGGGCACATAGTCCACACTGAAGGTGTGGACCGCCCGGGAAACCACCTCCAGGTCGGCATACAGGGTGCAGTAGTACAAGGTGGAGGCCACCTGGCACACGCCGCCCCCCAGCTCCTGAACCGACTCCATGCCGGAATACACCGTAGCGGCCTTGTAGCCCTTCTCCGCAGTCCGCTCCCCCACAGTTTCGTTGAAGGAGAAAACGGCGCCGGGCTTCAGGATATACCCGTCAATGGCCTCGCAGGCCAGCTCCAAATTCCGGGTCCGGTTGGAATTCCAGGTGTGGTCCGTATGGGCATACGCCAGCACATCCCGGAACAGGTCCGCCTCCAGAGATTCCTTCGTGTGCTCCGGAACCAGAATCTGGAAGGGCACCCGCAGCTCCTGACCCGGCTGGGCGCTGTCCAGCTGCTTCTGTACCTCCTCCACCACGAAGCCGTAGCCCAGGGTCTCCTGGGAGGCCACATAGGTGGTCTCGTCCAGCACCGCGTCCACAGGGGCCAGGCAATATTTCTGGAACACCTCCTGGAGGTTGAGCTTCTCCGGGAGTGTCTCATCATAGGTGATGGAAATGGGAGACAGGTCCCCCTGAGAGAAGGCCTTCAGAATCCGGTCCTCCAGGGCCTGGGTGTCCAGGTGACGGCCGGGCTGGCCACTGCGAAGAATCAACGTTTGGCCGTTTTCCGGGATGATGGGGGTCTGCTCCTGTCCGGTTTCCCCCTCATAGCCACTCAGGTCCGGGCGCTGCCCCTCCACCTGGGCAGTGGGCTGGGTCAAGGTGCTTTCCAAGTCCGCACCCAGCTGATTGACCGCATCCTCAATATAGCCCTTATCCAGGGTCAGAAAATCTGCCGCCTCCATGGTGTGGGTGCTGAGGGCAGCCTCCGACCGGGCGCGCGCCCGGTCAAACATGTTGCCGTCCCGCCCGTATTGGTACGCAGCCTCAGCCATCGCCTGGGCGTCCAGCCGGACCTTGGTATTTTCCGGGGGCAGCACCAGGTCCCGGTCCTGCAGGTGAATCACCAGGGACTGTCCATACAGGCTTTGGGCCTGGGTCTCCAGGGCCTGGGCGGCCTGTTCCTGGGTCATGCCGCTCAGATTGAGGTTCAGGGCATATACATTGTCGAAAATAAGGCCGTCGTCCCGGGAATAGCTCCACAGGAAGAAGCTCAGGCCCAGCACCACCACAGCCAGCACAGCGGCCACAGAAATGGCTGTAATTTTCAGCCGCTTTTTTCGCCGCGCCTCCGGCTCCTGCGCCCCGGCGGGCTCCCGGTCCGGCCTGCCTCCAGCCGACTGGGTCATACGCTTAAAATCCGCCTCCAGCCGCGCCCGCTCCTGGGCGGCGCTGCCACGAGGCTTTGTAAACTTACCCTTTTTGATATTCATCGCTCCTATCTCCAGCGGATGTGGCTCCGTCTGTTTTTCTCCGGTCCCCTCTTGGCCCCTTTGGGCTTGCAGTTATTTTACCACAATTTTGACGGAATGCAATTACATTTCCCCTTCAACATGTAACAATTATGTGAACCAAAAGAAACAGAAAATTCACTCTTTTGGCAAATGGGTCCGCTCCCGTCTTTCCCCAATTTTCAAAACTTGGGTAATCTCCAGCCTACAGGCTGTTGACAGACGGGCCCGTCTGTAGTACCCTCAAAGCATCGAAAATCACCACCTGCACCGGCGCGGCAGCGCCCTGCCTTCCCCTGGGGGCATAGGCATACCGGAAAGGTGAGCTCTGGGAGTGATCCAGATGGACTGCGCAGGGAACGGCCTTGGCCGTTCCGCCTCTCACCCCCCTAGTTCTCACCAGACCCCAGGTAGAGGCGCTCCTGCGCCAGTACGGAAAAAGGAAATGCGTCTGCCCTGCATCCTGTCCCAGGGCCGGTTGATTTTTTCCTGCAATATGATAAAATAGTGTCGCTGACCCGGCCCAAGCCGGATCTCTTTTATACTTCGAGTCATTGAGAGGAGCAAGCTCATCCATGCGCATCTTCATTCTCTCCTGCAATACAGGGGAAGGACACAATTCCGCCGCCAAGGCCATCGCAGAGGTCTTGACTGCCCGCGGCATTGACAGCGAGATCACCGACGGATTGGCCTTTTTATCTCCCGAGGTCTCCAAATTCATCAGCAACTGGCACGTCCGAATCTACAAGCGTGCCCCCCTGCTGTTCAACGCCGGCTACCGCATGGCCGAAAATCACGATCCAGCGCCGGAGGATGCCTCCATGGTGTACAAAGCCCTGTCTCTGGGGGCGAAGAAGCTGTACGCCGCCCTGGAGGCTGGACGCTATGACGCCGTGGTCAGCACCCATGTCTTTGCCAGTCTGGTGATGCGCCGGGTCTGTCAGGATTATCCCATCTCCATCCCCCACTATCTGGTAGCCACGGACTACACCTGCAGCCCCTATGTGGCCGAGGCCCAGGCAGACGGCTACTTTATCCCGGACGAAAAGCTGGCAGACGAATTCGCCCGGTGCGGCATTCCCAAAGAGAGGCTCATCGCCACCGGCATCCCCGTGCGTCAAATCTTCTTCACACCCGGCAGCCGTTCGGAAAGCCGGGCCGCCCTCGGCATCCCGGCGGACAAGCGGGTGGCCCTTCTCATGAGCGGAAGCATGGGCTGCGGCCCCATCAAGCGTCTGGCCCGCCGCCTGACGGAAATGCTGCCGGAGGATGGCATGCTCATCGTCATCTGCGGCCACAACGAAAAGCTTTACGAGAGCCTTCTGGAGCTGGGCAACCGGTCCAATCTCCGGGTCCTGGGCTTCACCAAGGATGTCCCCGCCTATATGGATGCAGCGGACCTGATGCTCACCAAGCCCGGTGGTCTCAGCTCCACGGAGGCCGCCGCCAAGGGCCTTCCCATGATCTTCATCGATGCCGTGGGCGGCTGCGAGGGGCGGAATCTGGAGTTTTACACCCGGTACGAGCTGGCAGAGACAGCGGATTCCGTAAACCGTCTGGCAAAGCTGGTCTGCACCAACCTGGCCGACCCGGAAAAGCTCCGGTCCATGTCCCAAGCCCTGCGGGTTAACTTCCGTCACAATGGCGGCGTAGAGATCTGCGACGTCCTTACCAAGGGGAGGAGGGTCTCTACATGACCGATTACCGGCAATTTCGCCTCTCCAAGCTGAATGACCCCACCTTTTCCCACCTGAAGCTGCTGCTGTACTGGCCCATTTACGGCCTGGTCTTCCTGACCCTGGAGCGGTTCTTGCATCTGGACTACCACACCATCTACACCCCCCTGGACGACCTGGTGCCCTTTTGCGAATACTTTCTCTTTCCCTACCTGTATTGGTTCGTCTTCCTCATCGGCATGCACCTGTACCTGCTGCTGTTTGACACCGCCGGCTTCCGGAAGTTCATGTGGTTCATCATCCTGACCTACACCGCCACCTGCATCATCTACCTGATCTACCCCAGCCAGCAGGAGCTGCGCCCGGAGACCTTCCGGCGGGACAATCTCTTGACCCGGTTTATGACCTGGTTTTACGCCTTCGACACCAACACCAATGTGTGTCCCTCTCTCCACGTCATTGGCTCCCTGGCCGTCCTGGCCGCCGCCTGGAACACCCCCCGCTTCGCCACCCCTTTGTGGCGCACAGCCTTCACCCTGCAGGCCGTCCTCATTTCCATCTCCACCGTCTTCCTGAAGCAGCACTCCCTCCTGGACATTCCCCCCGCTGTGGCCCTCAGCGCCATCGCCTATTACCTGGTCTACATACGCCGCCCCCGGCGGAGCAAGCCAGCTTCCTGAAAACCAAGTTGCACCCCGACAGAGCGGAAATCACTTCCGCCCTGCCGGGGTGTACGCTTGGATATGAATTTTCCTTTTCATCAGACGCTGGGGCCCCATACAGTCCGTGCTCCAGAGGTCCGCCCGTCATCCCAGAATTGTAGTTTCCACCACCTTGAGGAAATTCCGAATTGCCTCTGGGTCTGTGCGGTAATAATTTTTCAGGGACTCCCGCTCCTGCCGAAGGAAGCCGTAGCTGTGGAGCACAGACAGGTTCCTGGACATATGTCCGGGATCAAGCCCCATCTGGTCTGCCAGCTCGTGGCAGTAGGAGCGCTTTTTGCTCAGGCGCTGCAGGATTTCCAGCCGCTTTTTATCCCCAATGGACTTCATAATTGCGCCAACGCCGCCAATGTCCACGTTGAGCCGGCGGGCTGTACTGTCCTTGGTCACGGTGCTGCCAATATACAGGAAATTATGCTCCTGGCAAATCAGAGACGCGCCGGCCATATCAAAGACCAGTCTGTCGCAGCTCATCAGTGAATAGGCAACCAAGGTCTTCTCTCCCGCCCCCACAATGGCCGTCTCGTCCGCCGTCCGAACCAGGAAATCGTGGGGCTCCTGGTGCTTCCACACCTCATCCCAATACTGCTCCATGCCCCCCATGAGCCACGGCTCGTTTTCCAGCGCAGTTTGGAGCTTTTCTGCAACCGGCTCAATCAAGGTGCGCAGCTCCTCCATGCTGCTCCGGAATTCTCGCAGCGTCTTATAAAGTGTCAGCCGGAAATCCGCAGGCAACTCCAGGGCGTACACCTGGTCAAACACATCGCCAGGGGACCCGCACCCAGAGGAAAACTCCAGGCCGGATATGCCGCACCGCCGGATCCATGCGCCGCGTTTCTGAAGGGACTCCCAGATCTGGCAAATTTCCTCAATGTTTCCCCGAAGATCCTGCACCTTCATGGTGCAAAAGGAGCAGGTGAGCATCAGAGCCAGGCACGTGTCGTCCAGATAGCAATCCGTTGCAACTTTTTCAAAATACTTCCGCAGCACGGGATCATTGGGGTCCAGCCCTCCGCACACCTCCTGAGTCAATTTCTGCAGACGTTCCATGCGGCGTTGCATCTCTGCATCCATTCCACCGCGCAGCAACCGCAACCGGCTGGCAATGTTCAGAAATGAAATGTTGTTAACATATTTATACAGCATCTCCACGGTTTCCATCAGAATAAACGGTCCCCGAATAATCTCATAGCTCATACCGCAACCTCCCCTTGTGTCGCTTCCAACAATATCTTCATCTTAATTGTTTGGCTTGAAAAAATCAAGCTGAATCTCAGCCCTCCCGTCCTGCCCTCGGGAGCACGTTCGAAGCGCTATGGGGCTTCATTACTTGCGGTGGCAAGTGATAAAACCCCATAGCGCTTCCGCGCCAGCGCACGTCAGGACGGGCCTGTCGCAAAACGAACACGTTTGCAACAGGCCCCGCCATACATAAGTCAGAAATTCCGCTCCCCAGTGGATGCGGATCACCGTTCCTGGTACCGCATCAGCACGGTAGCCAATTCCGCTCTGGTGGCGGAACCGGTGGGGTTCAACATGATGACCGTGCCATTGGCGCTGCCCGTCAGGATGCCCTGGGCGACGGCCCAACTCATGGCCTCGTAAGCCCAATCGGAAACCTTGCTGCTGTCTGGGAAACTGTCGAGGGGCGCCCGGTCTATGGTATCTGCCATCTGATAGCCGGCATAGCGGTACAGCAACACCGCCATCTGTTCCCGGGTCAGGGTGTCATGAGGTCCAAAGGTACCGTCTCCGTATCCCACCACAATGCCCTTTGCATGGGCCCAAGTAATGGCATCGGAGTACCACCTTCCGGCAGGCACGTCCCGGAAGGCACTGCCAGAACCCACTGCAGGACTTCCCTCCATCCGGTAGAGGATGGTAGCCATCATGGCCCGGGTGGTTGCCTGCTGGGGGCAGAAGGTGGTGGATGAGGTCCCCCGCATCAGGCCATAGGCCACCATATAGTCCACGGCACTGTGATACCAGGCCGTTCCGGACACATCGGTGAAGGTCTGGCTGGGGCAGCCCCTGCCGCCGTGGCAGTCGCGGTCCAGAACCAGGCGGTCAATGGCCTCTGCCTGTTCCGCGCCGCAAATGGTGCAGGTATAAACCCGCTCTCCATCGGCCTGGTAAGTGGGGGCTTTGGTGACAACGCCGCCGTCCCAGCTGTGGCTGCCAACCTGGATTTGCTCCCTGGTCTCCGGCATCGTGTCGTTCATCTCCCGGGATGTGAGGGTCATGCTGTACTCGCAGGTGTAAGCGTCCCGCGGCCGGAAGCGCACCGTGGCAAGAACCTCATCCTGCGCCACGCCGTTCCCGTCTGCAAAGCCAAAGACCAGCTTACCAGCGGTTCGGTTGACGCTCGTCAGCTCCAATGTTGCGTTGAGGCCATCATAGGAGAGCTGCTCCGGATCATAGGCCAGTTCATACAGGCCATTGGTGAGGGCTTCGTCTGCTGTGATCTCCACCTCCAGACTTGCCTCTGTCTGCTGTCCGTCCCGGATGCCGGAGAGCTCCGCCTGGGCGGCATGCAGACTGTCCTGCATATTCTCCGGCGTGAGGACAGCGTCTTCCACCTGGAAGGTTTCCACAGGCTCCAACCGGGCATTTCTGGCGCCGCTGCCATTGGGTACCACAGAATACACTGCAACAGGCCATACGCCTTCGCCCACATCTCCCACCAGTTCGGCGGAAAAAGCCCCATCCGCGTAGGGCATTCTGTAAAGCTCATTGGTCACTCCGTTAAAATAGGACAGATACAACACGGGCGTGTCATTCTCTGTTGTCACGGTCATGGAGCAGTACATGTGATTCTCTCCATCCCCAGGGAAATCCAAGTTGGGAAGCGCCGGCTCAAAGTAGCCCAGGCCGGCACTGTAGCCTTCGCCGCTTGCATATACGTCAATTTCCCATGGGACACCGGCATTGTCCATAGCAAGGAACAGCTCCGCCTGGTGGGTCACGCCATTCTGGTCCTCGTAGTCTGTTTCGCCCAGAGAGGTCACAGCCACAAAGCGATCCGCTCCCGTGTACTTCTTCAAATAAGAGGACATGTCAAAGGCCCGCTGGCTGATTGCCATGGGATCTTGAGGCGTCAGGAACAGGTAGGAGACTACCGCCGCAATCTTGGGGCTGGAAGCTGTGGAGAAGATCTGGCTATACTCCATATCCCACAGCGGAACGCCTGTGGGGTTCTCCGCCGTGGCCAAGGTTTTGCCAGTATCCAGGGAGACCCGATGCATGGCCCAGGCGTTTGCCTCGCCGTCCACCAGATAGAACTCCCGGTTGGCGCTGTCATAGGCCAGGGAGGTCAGGCTGGTATCCAGGGCCAGGCCTGGGGTCCAGGTATCCTCACACGCCAGATTCCAGGAATACAGCATGGGGTTGCCCTCTTTGTCCTGCAACGCGCCGTACACTGTGCTGTTCACCGTGGATACTGTCACCTCGCAGGTGGCAGAGACCTCCGGAGACAGGGTGGAGGTAGCGGTGATCACGCACTGGCCCTTTTCAACGGCCGTGACAACGCCCTTGGAATTCACCACAGCAACCCCACTGTCCGAGGTAGTCCATTGGAGAACATCGGTAACCCATGGCTCCACTGTAGCCTGGATGGTACGGCTGTTACCCTTGGTGAGCTCCAGCTCCGTGGGATTCAGGGTAATGGATTCCGTCTTCTCCCCGCCGGGCTGGCCAATGGTAACCCGATAGGTCGCCAGATTCATGGCATAGTCATAGGCCTGGATCAGAATCCGGGGCTCCGCCAGGGTGCCCAGGTTGAACGTGGCAGTCTGCGTCTGGGCCTCCACAGTCTGATTGGGGGCGTAACGGTCCAGCAGCGTACCGGCGGCATCGTAGACCGCAATGGCCGCAAGATACCGGTTGTCCCGTGCCTCCACGGTCAGCTGGCCGTCTGAATAGGCCGCCTGGAGGATCTCCGGGTCAGTATTGTCAATGGTGACCTGGGTGGTGAAGTAAGCTCCGTCCTCCAGAGCTTCCCAGTCAGTAGCGCCGTCTACCCCTACGTAGTACTCCGGCGCCAGGACCAGGGATACGTTGACGGTGGTCCCCTCCGGGAGCTTGGTATGGTTCTTTCCTGTTCCTGCCCAGTCCAGGTTGAGGCGATTGCCGGTGTTCTGCCAGGCGCCGGCGTTGGTGTGGTAATAGGCGCCGTATATCTCACCCAGGTCCTGGGCTTCATAAACCTCTCCCGTGGCAGCGTCCGCCACAACCACCCTGGCATCGGCGGCATTCCGAATGGCCGTGAAGCAAATCCTACTCAGCCGGTCGCCGCTCTGGTTATTCAGCGCATTGCGCTGGGGCAAATAGCTTGCATCCGTGAGCACCGGGTTTCCGCCGAAGGGATGGGTTTCAGTGTCCCCTGCATATCGGACGGTGATCATATTCCCCTCGGTGCCGTTGAGACTCCCCAGGTAGGGATTCCGGCTCTCCAGGCCGAAGCGGAAATCCTGGTAGGTGCCCACATCGTACATGGAAGGCTCGGTCCAGCTGCCGTAGTAGCCCAGAATGGGAATCGAATGGGTGACGCCCTGAGCGCCCTCTTCTGTGGTCACGGCTTTGGCAAAGGCATAGCCCTGGATGTAAGCGCCTGCCGGATAGTTCCGGTCCAGATAAATCTTCTGTTCCGGCTCCAAAGAGAGCTTGACATGAATCTGGCTGGAGGCGCCAGGCTGGAGCGTAACGGTGTTGCTCTGCTCCTCCGTCTCCGCAGACTGGGGCGCAATTTCACCGCTGTCAAGCCCCTTCAAGAACAGGTAAACATCATATGTCGTCACCAGGCCGTCGCCGTTCCGGTCTGCCTGACCCTCGTTAAAAATGGTTCCTCTGGCCCCGGTGACATAGTCCAGCAGGGCCTGGCCGTCTGACCTGTCCACCAGGCCGTTTCCGTCGAAGTCCGGTTGCCCCTGGCCAGGATGGAGCGGCTTGCCGTCTACCGTCCACAGGGCACTGGTCAGAAGTGGAGTCGTAATCGTATCCATATAAGACGCCTGGTCCTCATGGTATACATCCTGGGTAAACAGATCCACAGACAGGTCATAGGTCTGCTCCTCTTCCGTCAAATTGTACAGGGTGAAGGAGAAATCATAGGTTCCGGTCCGCTCCGGATCGTCGCCCAGCTCCGCCTTGATTTTTCCGTCGGCATAGGAGCGGTTGGCGTCCGGGCCCATCAGGATGTAGGACCCTGCGGAAATTGCAGCCCCCACGTTAGCCAGACCTGCGCCCTGCCGGAGCACCGGATAATAGCCGGTCCCCGCGCCCCCGGTGTTGGTCCTGCCCTGGAAGTCCTCCACAATGGGCACAGCCGTTGACATCAGGAGGCTCTGGCTCAGGCTTCGGATGCTGAGGCCGGTCTTCTCCGCCAGCCCCTGGTCTTGGATGTACTGGGACACCAGCGCCGCCATGCCGCTGACCTGGGGGGCAGCCATAGAGGTGCCGGACATCACTTCATATTGGTCCTCACCGCCCACGAACCCTGCGCCGCCTCTGGTTTTGCCATAGACGCAGTAGATGCTGCCGCCGGGGGCGGTGATCTCCGGCTTTAGCTCCAGAGAACCGGGAACCCCCCAGGAGGAGAAGCTGCTCATGGTATCATAAGCCTGGCCGTACTGGGCAGAGCCAATGTCCTCGTTGACGGTCACGGAGCCTGCATAGTACAGCACCTGGCCCGCATCATCCTGGACCTGGGTAGATTGAGCCCGAATGGCCTGGGCATCTGCCTGGGTGATGGACACGGCGGGGGCGTTGTACCGGTATCCCGTCAGGTCCATGTTGATGATACCGGTGGTATTATTGTAAATGATGGTGGCAATGGCGCCTGCCTCTACGGCAGCATTGGCCTTCTCGGCAAAGGCGATGCTGCCCCGGGAGCAAATGGCGATTTTTCCCTGCAAGGCATCCCCCAGGGCAGCAAAGTCTTTTGCTGTGCCGTAGCCATCCAAAAAGACATAGGGGAACTCGCCGCTGATAGAGGTCATGGGCTCGTTGGCGTAGCTTTGGGAGGCCGTATCCGAATAAGACACCGCCCGGTCCCCGAAGGTCAGGTAGTGGCCGGTGAAGCCGGAGTTATCCACAGAAGCCACCGTCAAGGCGTTGGTATAGGTGCCGGGAGAACCGGCCGTTGCCATGCTCACGCCATCTGCATACAGTGCGCCGCTGTCTGTTTTCTCCGCCCAGGAGCCAGAGTTACCCGCAGAAATGGATACGACAGCGTCACACTCTGTCAGGGAGTCCAAAATCTCTCGATAAATGTCTGCACCGGCATAGCGGCTGTTGCCAGGATTGGCAGAGCCCAGGGACAGGTTGATGGCGTCGCAGCCCAAAACGATAGCGTCTTCTATGGCGGCCAGATAGTCGGAGTCATAGGCGCCTCCTGCCACACCGAAGACCTTCATGACAATGAGCTGCGCATCCGGCGCCACCCCCTGGACATGGCATTCCTCCAGCGCATGGGCAAAGCTTCCATCCTTCCTGGGAATATAGGCATTGGCAGCAGAAATGCCTGCCACGTGGGAGCCGTGCTCACTGGACGCATCCAGGATATGGGACAGGTTTACATTCCTGTCCACGTAGTTGAAGCCGAAGGGGATCTTTTCGTTCACATACAGGGAGCTGGCCTCAAAATTTGCAAGATTCAGCTGATCCAGAACACCTTGAATCTCTTCTTCGTCCAGCAGGTCCAGCTGGGCGACATAGGTGTCATAGTCCACGCCCGCATTCTCGGCATTGCGCTGGAGGGAGTAGCGGAAAGCGTTGGCCTTGAAGCTCTGGTGGGTGACGTCAATGCCGGTGTCAATCACAGCAATGCGCATACCCTCGCCGGTGTACCCGGCAGCGTACGCCGTGGGGCTGCCGATCTGGGCGCTGGAGGTAGCCATGTTGGGGTCTGCCACCTCCTGCCTGTCCACCACCATGGGGGAGTAGCAGGTCTCCAGGATCACATCCTTCACGCCTGGGACAGCCTTTACCGTCTCAATCTGGCCATACTGCAGGCCGGCAGAGATGATGTTGGCGGCCAGGGTCATATTCCAATGGACCTCCAGCTTCTCTCCCAGGGCCTGGCTGATCTGGGCGGTGACTGTCTCCTGGTCCGCCCTCAGGGTCTCCCGATAAGCCATAGCTGCATCATTCTGCGTAATCCCTGTGGTAGAAAATCCGGCCTCCAGAGTGGATTTCTTCTCCAGGAGAATGGAAACCCGCACCATATCCGTATCCCCATAGGGAGCTTCCTCCCCCGGTTCCGCCACAATGGGCTGTTCCAACCGGGCATCCAAAGCATCGTTGTCAATCTTGGTTACGGTCATGCCTGCTTCCTGTACAGCCAGGGCAGGATTTGTGCTGCCCAGGACCAGCAGCAGCGTCAGGGCCAGAGCCAACGCCCTGATAAGCGTCTGTCTTATATGCATCGTTTGCTTTCCTCCTCCGGAACTTGTCGAGGGTGAGGCAGGCCTGGTCAAGCCGCCTCCATTCCTTGAAAAAATCTGCCCGATACCAGGAGCCGGACCTGCGCTACCTCCCGGGGCATAGGCGTACAGCTCAAGACGCACTGCCTTGGAATGCTCTGGAGCGGTAGCCCCCTGGCTTCCCCCGGGGGAAGCCAGGGGAAGCGCCTACTGCTCCAGGAACCGCATCAGGAACGCTGCCAGCTCCGCCCGGGTCGCCGCCTTCTGAGGCGCCAGGTTGAGGCTGTCACCATTGGCGATACCAGTCATCAGCCCCTCGGCTACCGCCCACTGCATTGCCTCCTCGGCCCAGGAGGAAACCCTCCCGGCGTCGGCAAAGCCCTTCAGCTCCGCCCGGGCAGTCGTATCGGCCATTTTGTAACCTGCATAGCGGTAGAGGATGACGATGATCTGCTCCCGGGTCAGCTTGCCATTCGGACGGTACTGGCCGTTGCCATAGCCCTCTACCAGGCTCTTCTCCGCCGCCCAGTTCACAGCCTCGCTGTACCAGGCGCCTTGGGCCACGTCGGTAAACGAGCCGCTGTTTTCCACAGCAGGGCATCCCTCCAGGCGATACAGAATGGTGGTGATCATGGCCCGGGTGGCCACGCCGTCGGGGCTAAAGGTGGTATCGGAGGTACCCATCATCAGCCGGTTGGACACCATATAATCCAGCGCCTGATGATACCACCGATTCTGGTTGACATCGGTAAATTGGCCGGTGGGGCAGTTGTCCCCGCCGTCGCAGGAGCCGCCGTCCTTGGCAAACAAGGCAACAAAGGCCACATCGGCAATCATCATGTGCCCCTCGGGGTTGACGGGCGCCCACTTGGAGAAGACATAGCCTTCCTCCGGCACAGGCGTGGGGATCATAGCTGCGGTGAGCACCGTACCGGCATCCAGAGTCAGCGTCGTTCTGCCCTTCAAGCTGCCGTGCGCCCCTGCCCCATAGGCAACCGTGTAGGTGCCGGTGGGGTCTGGTATGTCCGTCCGCTGGAACCGGGCCGTGAAGGTGACGTCTGCGTCCACCCGATGCCCCACTGGGTCCTTGGGGTTCCAGCTGGTAAAGGCGCAGCCTGCATTTGCAACGGGAGTGGGAACCATACCGGCGGTGAGAATCGTGTCCTTTTCCAGAGTCAGGACCGTTTCACCCTCCAGGCTGCCATTGGGACCGGCAACAAAGGTAACGGTGCAGGTCTCGGCCTCTGCGGCACGGAAGCCGGCGGTAAAGGTCACGTCGCTGTTGACGGTATAGCCCACAGGGTCGCATGGGGTCCAGCCGGAAAATACATAGCCCTCATTTGCAGCCGGAGTGGGGACCATGGCAGAGGTTAAGGTCGTACCGGCCTTCACCTCCAGGGTGGTGGTTCCCTCCAGGCTGCCGTTTTCACCGGCGGCAAAGGTAACGGCGTAGGTTTCCACAGGAGGCGTATCCACAGGCTTGAAGTTGGCGGTAAACGTCACATCGCCGTTCACTACATAGCCCTCGGGATCTTCCGGGGACCAGCTTTCAAACTGATAGCCCGAATTGGGAGCAGGCGTGGGGACGTCCTTCGCCGTCAGCGCAGCTCCCTCCTTGACCGAAATGGAGCTCCGCCCAATGAGGCGGCCGTTTCCGTCGGTGACAAAGCTTACAGTGTGCTCCTGGACGTCGCCTTTTACATCTATCGTTACAATATCCGTACCGCCCATGCAGTTTACGGAGAAGGTATAGGTCGCGCCTGCAACGAACTCATAGTCATCGTGGCGGCCGCCGTCTCCTCCGTAGTCTGCAATCCGGACCATCTGCTTCTGCTTGGGATTGGCCACGCAGAAGTCATACACACCTGCAGGAATTTGGATGGTGGCGGTGCCCGAAACCAGTACCGAGGTGGAGGTGGTGCTGCCGTTAAATCCGGCCGGAAGCACGTAGTCAAAGGGGGCCATGCTGATGTCACCCAAGCGGGAGAATTCACCGTGGGCCGGAATCACAGGACCGTAGGCGGTGGCGGTGGAATCAAAGAGAATCACATAGCCGCTGCTGTCTGCCCAGACGTTGTTGTAGCTCAGGACGATGGTTGCCGCGTTGTCCTGCTCTTCCTGGCGGACAAAGTTGGCGGTAAAGGTGATATCCTCCACAACCTCATAATCTTCAGGATCTGTGTGGCTCCATCCGGCAAACACATAGCCGTCCTCCGCCACAGGCGTGGGGATCTGCCCGGCCTCCAGAGCGTTGCCTCTCTGGACGGTGCAGGAGGTCTCTCCCTCCAGGCTGCCGTGTTCTCCGGCGGCAAAGGTCACGGTGTAAGAAGGCTCCACATCCGGCGTGACCGTAAGCTCCAGGCAATAGCTGAAGCCATCTTGCACCACGTAGAAGTCATAGGTGTAACCGGCCTGGAACTCATAGTCATCGGCACGGGCGGGATGCCACAGGTCTTTGATGTACCACATCAGGTTGCCGCCCTTGTCCGGCATCCGGACTTCCCAGTCATAGACACCGGCCGGGATGGTGATGGTGGCGGAGTTGCCGCAGACCACGGCGGAACTGTCCAAAGAGCCGTCGTTCCCCTCGGGGCAGGAGTACTCATACATGCTGGCATCTATGTCGCCTTCCTGGCTGGGCACGCTGGAATTTCCATAGAGCTCCGGATGCACATCGAAGCTTGCAGCGTCCGCATCCAGAAACAAGACATAGCCTTGATCCTCATAGGGGTTATAGCTGCCTGCCCGCATGGTGATGACCGCCGTGCCCTCTGCAATTGGCGCAAAGTTGGCCGTGTAGGTGATATCCCCCGTGACACAGTCCCCAACCGGGGAGGCGGGAGACCAGCCGGTGAAGCGGTAACCGGCCTCTGGCATCGGGGTGGGGATATCCGCCAGGAAGAGCTGCGCCCTCAAATCCTTCCTCAGAGTAGCCGCTCCATTCAGGCTGCCGTGCGTACCGGCGGCAAAGGTAACCGTGTACTGGGGCACAGCGTCCACCAGGGTCACGTTGTCCAGAACACCTACATCGTCTCCATAAGAGGTGCCCTCGTCCTTCACATAGCTCCAGGTCACGGTGTACGTGCCGGCATTCCGGAAGGTATAGCGCACGGTTTTCCAGCCGTTAAACCGGGCTGTCATCTCAGAGTTCAGCTCATAAACCTCTTTCCCGTCTACCAGGAAATAGAGGTTATCATAGATCTTTTCACAGCAAACGTCCCAGTCAAAGAACAGGGTTGCGCCGGCCTCCACAGTCACTGTGGTGGAGATGGTAGAGATGGTGTCATTCTGGGTGGCATTGCCGGAAACGGCATAGCTGCGCCCTTCGTAGAGGGTGGTAAACCAGGGGTACTCCCCATCCGTGGTGAACTGCAGCGTGCCGCCCTCCGTGTTCAGCGCTTCATCCAAGGAGCGGACATGCCAGTCATTCCGGGTGTACTGCGCTGCAAAGGTGACATCCTGGTTCACTGTCACACCCACAGGATTGGCGTTCCATCCGGCGAAGGTGTAGTCCTCATCAGCTTGCACGGTGGGAATCAGGTCTGCCGTCAGGACGGTCCCCTCCGCCACGCCCCGGCTTGTCATCCCGTAGAGCTTGCCGTGAGCGCCAGCTTGGAAGGTCACGGTATACTCTTTGCTGGGAGCCGCCAGGCCAGTGACGGACACCTCGTCCAGAAGGGCCATATCGTCGCCCGCATCGCCGCCTATGTCCTTAGCAAAGCTCCAGGACAGGGTGTAAGTACCAGCTGCCGGAAATTCATAAGTCTGGGTGGTCCAGCCGTTATATGTACCGGAGGTTTCGGAAGACAGCCGGGCAACTTGGGCGCCGTCCACCTGGAACCGGGCAACGTCGTAATTCTTTTCGGCGCTCACGTCCCAGCGGAAGGACAAAGAAGCGCCGTCTTCCACGGTGACCGTGGTGGAAATCACGGATTCCGAGTCCCCCTGTCCAGCATTACCGGAGGCGGCGCACAGCCTCTCGTCCTCGCTTCTGGTGACGGTCCAGGGGTAGTCCCCGGTGCTGGCGAAGTGGAGGCTGCCACCGGCAGCGTTCACTGCTTCATCCAGACTCTCCGTGGGAGGTATCATTTGAAACTCTGCCGTAAAGGTCGTATCATCTGACACCGTGTAGCCCACCGGATCTTCGGGACTCCAGCCGGCGAACCTGTAGCCTGCGTTGCCCACAGGGGCGGGGACCTGATCTGCCGTCAGAGCAGAATTGGGCTGCACCTGCACAGTGACATTCCCCTCCAGGGTCCCGTGGGCGCCGGCAGCAAAGGTGACGGTGTACTCGTCCGGCTCCGGCAGCAGGCCGGTTACCACCACGTTGTCCAGGGCGCCCATGTCTGCGCCCCCCGGCGCATCGGAGTTGACATACCGCCACTCCAACTGATGCACGCCGCCCGTTTCAAAGGTGTGGGTGTAACGGGTCCAGCCGTTCCAGGGGCCTCTGGCCTCATTGTCACAAGACGCAGTGTATTGATTGTCAACATAGAAGTACAAGTGCTCAAAGATGGTGCCGGAGATGTCCCAGTCGAAGGACACCGTGGCGCCGGCCTCCACCCGCACGCGGGTCATGACCTTTGAGGTGGTCCCGGCAAAGCCGGAATTGCCAGAGACCGCATACGTTCGGGTTTCCGCCTGGTCTTGCATCACCGTCCAAGGGTGGTCCTCCGACGTAGTAAAGGAGAGAAGTCCTTCCTCGCCGTTCAGCGCCTGATCCAGGGCTGTCTCGCCCTGGGCTGAGGTCCCGGCCACAGCGCTTGCCGGCAGGACGCCCAGAGCCAGGCACAGGCACAGTGCCATTGCAATCCCTCGTAACCATGTTTTCTTCATGCTTGATCCTTCCTTTCTAATCACTGTCTGCAGACAGCTGACCGCCTTGCCGGCTGCACCGGACTCCGTCTACGGGTCGCTCCCGGTAGCGTAAGCAAGTGTTGCAAATTTCTGCAACAATCTATTGTCTGCAAAAGCACTATACCACAATATCTCCCAGAAGTCAACCCAGAATTCTCCTTGCGATTCCTTTATGCGTGCAGGCCGGTAAAAACTCCTGCCCTCTCCCAGGGGAGGCCCCCACTCCAGTACGGAAAAGGAAATGCCGTTGTCTGGTATTTTTCGCCCTTGCGTCTTTCCGGAACTTTCTCTATAATAGGAACCACAAAGCCATACAAAGTGGCCAGCAGGGGAGGAATTCCATTGAGCAGACAGGAAGCAAACGAGCAATACGCCAAAGCGCTGAAGGCGGGGCAGAAGCATTACCGGGATTGTGTCATCCGGGGACGTTATCCTTATCCTCAGGTGCTGGATGAAATTCTGGACGACTCCATGGCCGCCGGCCGGGTGGACATGGGGCTCATCAGCATCCCCACCGAGGGGATTGTGGGCACCAAGGCCGCCGGACGGACCTCCGCCTTTGCCGCCAACTTCATGCCCCTTCTGGCAGCTAACACAGAGTTTGCCGCCAAATGGGTGGAGCTGTGCATGGCCCACCTGGGGGAGGGCATCCGGGACCCCATCCGCTGCTACGAATACATGGGCCGGTTTTACGTCCAGGAGGGCAACAAGCGGGTCAGCGTCCTCAAGAGCTACGGCGCCCCGGCCATCGACGCCTTTGTCACCCGGGTGATTCCCGCCTATTCCCAGGACCAGGCCGTCCAGGTTTACTATGAGTTTCTGAACTCCTTTCCCCTCACCGGCCTGTATCAGGTCCGCTTCAGCCAGCTGGGGGGCTTTGCCAAGCTCCAGGCTGCCCTGGGTTTTGAGCCGGACCACGTCTGGACCAAGGAGGAGCGGCAGCGGTTCCTCTCTGGCTACACCTATTTCCAGGCAGCCTTCCGGAAGCTGGGGGGAGAGGGCCTGCCCCTTACCACGGCAGACGCCCTGCTGGTCTGGCTCCGGGTGTACACCTTTGAGGAGCTGAAAACTCAAACCGCCCAGGAGCTCACTAAAAACCTCAGCGCCATCTGGGCCGACGTCAAAGTCCTGGCCCATCCCGCCCCCATCACCGTGAGCACCTCCCCCCAGGAGGAGCCGGACAAGGGGCTCCTGAACCGGCTCCTGGACGCTGTACGGCCCAACCACATCCATGTCGCTTTCATCAACGAGCGCAACCCGGTGGACAGCACCTGGACCAGCGCCCATGACCTGGGCAGGCAATATCTGGAGCAGGCCTTGGCCGGAAGAGTGACCGTCCGCACCTACAACATGGTCCAACCGGGAGAAAATGCCGAGACGGTGATGGAGCAGGCCATTGCCGAGGGGGCCCAGGTGCTCTTTGCCACCACGCCCCCCCTCATTGCCGCCTGCCGGAAAATCGCCGTGCGGCACCCCGGCGTTCGGATTCTCAACTGCTCCGTATCCATGCCCTACACCGGTGTGCGCACCTACTACAGCCGGATTTACGAAGGCAAGTTCATCACCGGCGCCATTGCCGGAGCCATGGCCAAAGATGACCAGGTGGGGTATGTGGCCAGCTACCCCATTTTTGGCGTCCCCGCCGGGATCAACGCCTTTGCCCTGGGGGCGCGGCTGGCTAATCCCCGGGTGAAAATTTATCTTCACTGGTCCTGCACCCCGGGCAATGCCTTGGATCTCTTCACACGGCAGGGAATTTCCATCATCTCCAACCGGGACATTCCCACCCCAGACCTGCCCCAGCAGGATTGGGGCGTGTACCAGGTTGGGCCCGGGGGCGCCATTCAGCCTCTGGCCTCTCCCTACTGGCATTGGGGCCGGTTCTATGAGAAAATGATCCGCAGCATTCTAAACGGCGGCTGGGACGCCCTGAACGCCGAGCACAGCGAGCAGGCGGTGAACTACTGGTGGGGCATGAGCAGCGGAGTGGTGGATGTACGGATCGACCCCAGCCTCCCGGACGGGGTGCAGCATCTGGCTGAAATTCTGAAGCGGGGCATTGTGGACGGCTCCATCGACCCCTTCCACCGGCTGATTTCCTCCCAAGACGGCGCTCTCCGTAACGACGGCAACCAATGGTACTCCCCGGAGGAGATTCTCCACATGGACTGGCTGTGTGACTGCGTGGAAGGCAGCATCCCCACCTTTGACCAGCTGCTGCCCATGTCCCAGGCCATGGTCCGGCTCCAGGGCGTGTATCGGGACCGAATTCCTCCGGAAAAGGAGGGGACACTCCTGTGAAGATTCTGTTGGTTTCTGACGAGGAATGCCTGTACCTGTGGGACTATTACCGGCCCGGGCGGCTGGACGGCATTGACCTGATTCTGTCCTGCGGCGACCTGAATGCAGAATACCTCTCCTTCCTGGTGACCATGGGGCGGGCTCCCGTTCTCTACGTCCATGGTAACCACGACGGCGGCTATGACAAGCACCCGCCAGAGGGCTGCACCTGCATTGAGGACCAGGTGGTCTGCGTGGGCGGCCTGCGGATTTTGGGACTGGGCGGCAGCCCCTGGTACTCCGGCGGCCCCCATCAGTACACCGAGCGGGAGATGGAGCGGCGCATCCGCCGCCTCCGCTACCGCCTCTACCGCACCGGCGGGGTGGACATTGTGGTGACTCACGCCCCGGCCCGGGGCTATGGCGACGAAGACAGCCGGCCCCACCAGGGCTTCGCCGCCTTCCTCCCCCTGCTGGACAAGTACGCCCCCCAATACTTGGTCCACGGCCATGTCCACACCCGCTACGGCGTGGGCCGCCCCCGGGTGCTGCAGCGGGGAGGCACCACCATCATCAACGCCTGCGAACGCTACCTCCTGGAGCTCCCAGATCCCCCTGCCAACGCCCCCGGGCGAAAGCGGAAGGAGCTATAAGAATTCCATGCTCCCCTGCCCTCTGCCAGAGCCAAGACGCTTATGCGCCAGGGCCGTATCAAAGCATTCTGTTAGTCTTGCGTAATATTGACACTGCGCATCCCTGCACTGCTCTGATGTTTTTCGAGTTCCTATTGCAATTCTCAAAAATGTACAGTATAATTTAACCATAGAGGCGCATGCACTGCGTCGAAATCAGTCCCATTTTGCCCCAGAGGCAGGGTGGGATACAGAAAGGAAGGACAACTATGAAAGCACAGAACCTGTGGCGAAGCTTTGCGCTTCTGCTGGCCGCTGCCCTGCTGCTAGCTGGGATTCCCGCAGTCTCTGCAATCAGCCAGGAGGGTATTAAGGAATATCCGGCTGAGGGCGGAAACATTTATGTGGACGGCAATACCGTGGTAGATGCCGACGAAACCATTACAAAGGTAGAAATCCCCGAGGAAAACGGGGAGCATGAGATCATCGCCATTGGTCACGATGCCTTTGCCGGTTGCAGCGGCCTGGAAACCGTAGTATTTCCTGCCAGCGTTCACCTCATCACCTACGGCTCCTTTGCCGGGTGCACCAGCCTGAAAAGCCTCTATTTTGAAGGAAACAGGCCATATATGGAAGACGAAGAGGAATTTCGGGACGCTGCCGAGGATCTGACCATCTATTACATAGAGGGAACAACCGGCTGGGACGAGGCTCCCTGGAACCAATATCCACAAAAAACCTGGGAGAAAGCGCCGGATCCTCTGTATACGCCCTATCCTGTGGAGAACGGAAATATTTATATAAATACAACCACTGGATTTGTGGTGGGCGTAGACTCAACCGTTACAGCCGTTGACATTCCCAACCAGGTTGGGGGCGCTGCCGTCATCGGAATTGAAAAAGAGATTTTTGTACACTGTCCTGAACTCGTGCGTGTCACAGTTCCTGCCACCGTCACGCAGATCCAACTTCCCAACTTCTACCATTGTGATCTACTGACCGAGGTTCAGGTTGCCGCCGGCAACCCCAGCTATAGCAGCTTGAACGGCATCGTATACAATGCTGATAGAACCGAACTGGTTTGTATCCCCGGTGGCATCACCGGAGCCTACCAATTCCCGGAGACGGTAACCAGCATCCACCCGGACGCACTTTACCGAAGCCGCATTACCTCCATTACCATTCCTGCCTGTATCACAGACCTCCCCCAAGGTGTGTTTGTAGATTGCAGGCAATTGGAAGAGATTCAGGTAGAGGAGGGCCATCCCAGATACCAGAGCATGGACGGATTCTTATGTGATAAGGATGGGACTCTCATAGCCACACCAAGAAAAATTGGCGGAACTCTGGAGCTGCCCGAGGGCATCCAGGCTTTGAGCTCCGAATCTGTCTATTGCCTGAACTTCCATAACGTGCGAATTCCAGCCAGCGTAACAAAGATGGAAACCCACGCCATAATCGGTTGTGACGCATTAGAAAACGTATACTTCATGGGCGATGCACCGGTAGTCGTCGAGCAGGACGCCATTTTTAACTTCTCAATCCGGATGACAATCTTTTTCCGGGAAGAGGCCCAAGGTTGGTCCGCCCCCACCTGGCAAGGGTATGATACTGCAGTCTGGGATACCTATCCCGAATATCCCTGGACAAGTCCCTTTGTCGACGTGCGGCCGGGCCAGTGGTATTTCAACAGCGTTGGCTTTGCTGTGGAGCATGAACTGATGGATGGCATGGGCTATGGAAAGTTTTGTCCCAACGACACTATGACCCGAGGCATGATGGTAACGGTTCTATACCGGCTGGCTGGAGAGCCTCAGGTTTCCACTGGCGAAAATCCCTTCTCCGATGTGAGCATGGACCGGTACTTTGGAAAAGCTGTCCTCTGGGCCAGTCAGAATCAGCTGGTTCTGGGCCGTGGTAACGGGATTTTTGACCCTGACGGAACCATTTCCCGGCAGGATATGGTAACGGTTTTCTATCGGTACGCAAAACTCATGGAATATCGTACAGATGCAACCGGCGATTTGGGCAAATTCCCAGATTCCGGCCGGGTATCTGGCTATGCAAAAAATGCCATGGCCTGGGCTGTAGGAGCTGGTCTGATCAATGGCATGACAAGTGGTAATGCCTGCATATTGTCGCCCACCGCAAGCTCCACCAGAGCTCAGGTCGCAACCGTATTCCAACGGTTTGTAGAACAAGTAGCATCGTAATCAAAAGCAAGCACAAGGGCCTGCTGCAAGCGGAGGCCAGAACCGGTTCTACAGGAGACTGTAGCAGCGAATTCTGGCCTGCCACCTTTGCAGCAGGCCCCATTTCATATGAAAAGCGGCAATTATGGACAGGCTTCCTCCCTTTTTTTCTTCGCTAGCTCCAAAATCTCCGGCATCTTCTCCAAAATCTTCCCATAATTCTCCCGGACATGGGGCCGGAGGCAATGGGTACAGTCCTTGACCCCGTTTGCCGTATAGCGGAAGCTCCCCCCGCACCGGTCGCCCAGGGCGTACAGGGGACAGTAGCAGAACAGGCAGCTAAAGGTCTCGGGATCCGCCCCCGGGTGACAGGGGTAGAATTCGCAGAGCTTGTTCTGGAAAAAATCGTAATGCTTTTCCTCCATAGGGGGACCTCCTTTGTGACGGGACGCAGGACTGGGATTTCGCAAGATGGTACCATATTCTCCCCGAACCCAGTTTGAAAAGCCAGTCTGTGAACCCTTCCTATTTTGCTTCATTATAACAGACCCCTCCCTGTCTGTCCAGCAGAGATCCTTCCCACCCAGGGAAATCAATTTTGGGTATAAATATCCGCGATATACAGTCTGCCTTTTGAGTGGGTTCTAAATTTAGTCGTATCACACCCCAGACCGTTACAAAGTCCAGCCAAAAATTAGACGAAAACGACATATAACCATCACCGTGGGCCTTTGCTGAAATTTCTTTCACAAAATTGATTTCCGTGCTTCCCACCCAGGGCGGCAGCCTTTCCTCCTACTGGACTGGCGCGGCAGCACCCGGCATTCCCCGGGCAGGGCGCCGAACGACGTGAGGCGGATGAGGAACGGGCGATATCTGGCAGACTGGTAGGCAGGATCGGCAAAAACGTAACATGTTCCCTTCTGAACGGAACTGCATATCAACCAGCCAGGTTTCGCCCTTTCTCATCCGTCAGCCTTCGGATGCCAGCTGGAATCATAGAGTCACTTGCCACTGGCAAGTGATGAGATCCCATGGCCCTTCGCGCCTACCCTGGGGCAAGGCAGTCTCTTCAGGCCGTTCTGCATCCCCAACCGGCATGTCGCAAATATGGCACCCCCATGTCCCGGAACGGAGACAGGGGGTGCCATATTGACAGAAAGGACCGGGTTATACCAGAAAAACCATTACTTTTTCTTTAACTCGATCGTCATCTCGCCGCCCTCGGCAGGGGCGGTGGTGATGGTGGTGGTGTCGCCCTCGTAGCCCTCGGGAAGCTTCAGGGTGTGGATCTCGTAGGCGTAAGGGGGCAGGGTGAATTCACACACGCCGTTTTCGTCAGACTGATAGGTGGCGCAGGTTGTATCATCGCAGACCTGGCAGGTGACACCTGCCACAGGCTGACCGTTCTGGTCCACATACTTGACGGTATAGGTGACCTCGGACGAGGTCGTGGCAGACGTGGTGGGCCGGGCCGTGGTAGAGGGCTTGGTGCCGTCAGCGTACTGCCAGGAGACCGTGGCATTGCCGTTTTCATCTGCCAGGGAAGTGGCTACCACTTCGTTGACATTTTCCTCGTTGGCAAAGAGGATGACTTGCATCAGCGGCGTCTCGCTGTCCAGAGCGTTGTACAAGCACATACTCGAATCGCCGTAGCCAGTGGTCTCTATGCTGTCAATGGCGCTCTGGAACGCATAGCCCTCCTCCGTCTGGCAAGAGAGCACAGCGGGCTGAGAACCGTCATAGTTACAGTACATGAAGAGCGTCTCAGGGTCCACGTCAGGAGCCAGAGTCAGCAGAACATCTGCAGTGCCACCGGGCACAATGTAGAAAGTGGTGTTCTCAGGCAGCTGGCTGGGGTCGTCAAAGACAATCTCCTTGGCGTCGGGATTGGTGACGGTCAGCGTAGTGGCATCGCCGAACAGGTAAGTGGGGTTGGCATCCACCGCAGCGGCAGCGGCATCGCCGGAAAGTAACTCGATGGTGTCAATCCACAGGGTATCCTCACCGTCTTCGCTTGCTTCGTCCTTGCAGTAGGCAACCGATACGGTGTATTCCCCATCGGCGTCGAAGGCGTAGGCGTAGGTCGTCCAATCGCGCTCTCCGCCGAAGCACTTCACGGTCTCACCGTTGACGCGGATCTGCATCAGGTCAAAGGTGGCTTCGCTGGATACCTTGAAGGTAACGGCCACCGCGTCGCCGGCCTTGGCGTTCACCGTGGCGTTCACCACAGCCTCGCTGCGGTTGACCTGATGGTTGGAGGAAGCCACCACAGCGCGGCCGTCCTGCTCCCCCGCCACCATGGGCCAGGAATACTCATCGGTATCATTGGTAAACACCAGAGAGCCGCCCTCTGCATTCAGCGCAGACGCCAGCTCCGCCTCGGAGGAGGGCTCCACATTGGGCTTCGTGCGAGGAATGCCGTACTGCATGATGGACTCGGTGTAGTCGTCCCCCAAAAACAGCTCAAAGAGGTTGATAAAAGAATCCGCATCAGACTGAGAGCCGGCCTCCAGGAAGCAAATCGTACCGAACCGGTCCACCACGATGGAGGTGGGAATGGAATCCACGCCAAAAGCGCTTGCCAAATCCGGCGTGTCCTTTGCCACAGGGAAGGTCATACCCTTCTCGGCAGCATACTGCGCCAGCACATCGTCAGTATCCTCGGGTTCGCAGGAAAGGGCAATGACCTCTACCCGGTCCTGATACTGCTCATACGCCTGCTGCAGGAAGGGGAACTCAGCGCCGCAGGGGCCGCACCAGGTAGCCCAAATATTGATGAGCACCATATCCTTTTCCTTCAGCACTTCAGACAGGGTCACAGTCTTGCCGTCAAAGGTGGTGACGGTGAAATCCTGTATCTTGTCGCCCATCTGATAGGAAACCGCTTCCCCCTCGGTGGGAGCAACCGTCTCCTCGGTGGGAGCAGAGGTCTCAGGAGCGGAGCTCTCGGGGGCCGGCTCACTGGTGGACTGCACGCCGTCGGTATTCTTACAGCCGGCGCACAGAAGCATTGCCAGCGCCAACAGCAGGCAAAGCAGCGTTTTTGTATGTTTCATATTGTTTTCTCCTCTCGTCGCGTCTATGTTATGTGAGAATAGCACAATTTATTTTCCCTGTCAAGGATTAGAACGAGAATTTCAGGATCACGGCAGCATTTACTTTTCGGCATATAGTTGTATTAAACTTCTCTTGATGCAGATAATCTATTGATTCATCCTGTAGGCAGACCTTGCGAATTCCCGAGACTGCAAACAGCGCCGGCCTGCCCCCGGGGGAAGCCAGGGGTGTTGCCGCGTCAGGACGGAACAAGGAAATGCTGTCTCCCTGGTCTGGATGGAACTTTTTGTTGCGTGAAGCCGCACCGTGTGCTATAATTCATACATCAAAAAAGAGAGGAAACGGATGATGAAAAAGCAAATGCAAGCGATACGCTGGGTCATGACGCTGGCAACCATTTTGGTTCTGGCGCTTTTGGCCTGGCAGTGTGTGGACATCTATCTGGAAGGCAACCGCCCATCCAATTTAGATGCCAACGGCGTGTACCGCTCCCCTGTATTCAGCGTGGAAATTGTGGAAGCACGTCTGCGGCCCCTTCTGCCTGTGCTGGCGGTTTATGGACTGATGACCCTGGGGGCATTGATCCTGCAATCCACCGGCAAAGGAGTGAGGCCCCGGGGCTCCCATTCCCCCGAAGACCGTTTGCACCTTCTGAAGGCCCATGTGGCTACGCTTCCCGATGAGGCAAAAGCCCTGGAGCGGCAGCGCCGGGTCATCTGCATGGCTGCTGCCGTGGCGGTGCTGGCCTGCGCCGTGCCGTGCCTGGTCTACCTCCTTGACCGGGAGCATTTCACCTCCTGGGATCTGGAGCAGGTGATGGGGCAAATGCTGCTCCATGTTGCCCCCTGGATCGCAGCCGCCTTTGCAGTGGTTTTCGCAGCTTCCTTTGCCTGCTGCCGCAATGTGAAGCGGGAAATCACGGCCCTCCAGGGCCATGTGGGAAAGGCAAAGCCGGAAGCTCCCGCCCCCCGCCGGATGCCCGTGGGGGCTCTGCGCGCCGGCCTGTACGCGGTCGCCATTGTGTTCATCGTGCTGGGTGTGATGAACGGCGGCCTGCGGGATGTGCTGGTGAAGGCGGTCAATATCTGCACGGAGTGTATCGGCCTTGGCTAAGCTCACCCATTGGCTCCGGAATCACCTGCCCACCCAGCGCAGGCTCATCCAGCTCTACGCCGCCCTCCTTTACAATGCCCATCTGAAGGGCTATATCTCCGGCAACATCTACACCGGCAGCACCAAAAGCGTTTGCGTGCCGGGCTTCAACTGCTATTCCTGCCCCGGGGCCGTAGGCGCGTGTCCCCTGGGCGCTCTGCAGAACGCCATTGCCTCCTCCGGCAGCCGCACGCCGGTGTACGTCCTGGGCATTCTGCTGCTCTACGGCATCACCCTGGGCCGCACCATCTGCGGCTTCCTGTGCCCGGTGGGACTGCTGCAGGAGCTGCTCCACAAAATTCCCTCGTTCAAAGTTAAGAAAGGCCGCGTCACCCGTGTGCTGAGCTATCTGAAGTATGTCATCTTGGCAATTTTTGTGATTCTGGTTCCCCTTTGGTACGCCCTGCAGAGCTACCCGGTGCCCGCGTTTTGTAAGTACATCTGTCCGGCGGGCACCTTTGAGGGCGCCATCGGCCTGCTGTCCAATCCGGCCAATCGCGACAAGTTTTCCATGCTGGGCATCCTCTTCACCCGCAAATTTGTGATCATGCTGATCATCGCCCTGGCCTGTGTGTTCATTTACCGCGCCTTTTGCCGCTTCCTCTGCCCCCTGGGCGCGATTTATGGCCTGTTCGCCAAAATCGCCGTGGTTGGCGTCAAGGTGGAGGCTCCCAAGTGCACCAGCTGCGGCCGCTGTACGGCGCAATGCCCCATGGATATCCGCCGTGTGGGCGATCATGAGTGTATCCACTGCGGCCGGTGTATTGACGTCTGCCCTACAGGGGCCATCTCCCTCAAGGCCGGTCGCATCACCCTCCGCGGTCCACAAACCGATGCCCCCTCAGAGCAGCAGCGGCGTGGCCGCCGTATTCGCCTGGTGGCCTGGGCCGTGGCTCTGGCGGTGCTGGTCGGCGCGCTGTGGTATTTCAACCGGCCCGAGCCTGCCACGCCGGCGCCCGAGGCCCCTGTGACCACAGCCCCCGTTGAGGACGATACCCCCGTGGGCTACGAGGTCGGGATGCGCGCACCAGACTTTTCCGTCCCGGTGTACGGGGCGGATGGGAGCGTCTTTACCCTGAGCGAGCACCGGGGCAAGCCGGTCATTGTGAATTTCTGGGCCACCTGGTGTACCCCCTGCTGCGGCGAGCTGCCTTACTTTGACGAAATATACCGCACCTACGGCAACGACGCGGCAGTGGTGGCCATCCATTCCGACCTGGTGACCGACGATGTGGAGGCTTACCTTGCAAACTATGATTATCAGCTTCCCTTCGCCCTGGACGAAACCGGCTCGGTAATCCAGTCCTTCGGCGGCTCCACCATGCTACCCCAAACCATCGTCATCGACGCAAACGGCATCATCGTCTACAACGCCGTTGGCTCTGTGACCTACGAGGCCCTGGAAAACCTGCTGTCCCAGGCGGAGGAATCCGCAAAATCCTAATCAAGACCACAAAACGGGCCGGAGAATTGGAAAAAAGCTTCCAATTCTCCGGCCTGTTTTCATGCTGCTGTCATAAGCTTCTGCTAAAAGACGAGCTGATATGATCAAACGTCCGGCTCAATTTCTTTAAAAGTGCGGCCTTCATGAGTAAATTAAAAACCAGCGCATTCCTGTTTGATACACTTCCTCTATCAGAGGCAAAGAAGACAGGGAATATGATACCGCATAAAAAATCCCGGCAGTGAACGGAACACCGTGCTGCCAGGATTCTGTGATGACGGGTCAGAAATTCTGCCCCGCGCTTTCGTCGAAATGCTTGTTGATCTGCTCCGTGAATTCCACCGCTGCGTTGTAGCCCATTTTCTTCTGGCGGTTATTCATGGCGGCGGCCTCCAGGATGACGGCCAGGTTGCGGCCGGGGGTGATGGGGATAGTGATTTGGGGGACCTTGACCCCCAGAATGTCGATACACTGCTCATCCAGTCCCAAGCGGTCATAGATTTCGTGGTTGCTCCAGGGAACGATGTTGATCACCAGGTCGATGACGTTCTCCCCCTTGATGGCACCCATGCCAAAGAGCTTTGCCACATTGATGAGGCCGATGCCCCGGAGCTCAATGTAGTTCCGGATCAAGTCCGGCGCGGTGCCCATGAGACTGGTGGAGGAGATTTTTTTAATCTCCACCGCATCGTCTGCAATGAGCCGGTGGCCCCGCTTGATGAGCTCCACAGCGGCCTCACTCTTGCCGATGCCACTCTCCCCCACCAGGAGCAGGCCCTCGCCGTACACGTCCACCAGGACGCCGTGGCGGGTAATCCGGGGAGCCAGGGCGCTTTTCAGGTAGGAAATCAGGCTGGAGACCATGTAAGAGGTGGTCTCCTGGCAGCGCAGAATGGTGATATCATGCTTTTTGGCCATTTCCACGCAGGTCTCGTCCGGGTCCATGTTCCGGGCGATAATGAGGGCGGGGATTTTAAAGGAAAACAGCCGGTCGAATATGATACTCCGCTGCTCCTGGGAAATTTTCCGCAGGTAGCTCATCTCCACATTACCCAGTACCTGCAGACGCATAGGCTCAAAGTGGTCGAAGTATCCCGCCAGCTGCAGCCCGGGCCGGGAGACGTCCTCCACCGTCACACGAATGGATTCATAGTCACTGGACCGGTAGGCCGGGGTCAGCTGAAACTCCTGTACCAGTCGGGTCAAGGGCACGCTGTAGGTGTCGATCATGACTGTCACCTCATTCCAATTTTCACAAAATCGATTATACCGAATTGCTCTGGGAATATCAACCGGATTTCAAAAAATTTTGGTTTTTTCCCGTTTTCCCCTTGCAATTTGGGGCCACATCTGATATTATATGGGCTGTGTCCGTCCGGATTCGTCCGGCGATTTTCCCATGGATTGGAGGTGCAGCTAATGGCTAAGTGCGATATTTGCGGCAAGGGCGTTACCTTTGGCATTAAGGTCTCCCATTCCCACAGACGGTCCAACAGAATGTGGAAGCCCAATGTGAAGCGCGTCAAGGCGATTGTCGACGGTACTCCGCGCCATGTATACGTCTGTACAAGATGTCTCCGTTCCAACAAGGTTGAGCGTGCCATCTGATCCCACCCCTGCCATAAATTACGGCATAGCCTGTTCGGCTATGCCGTTTTTTATAAGTCCCCGCTCCCCGGAGCAGGCATAGGCATCCCCCTAGGCTAACCCCGCTAATCGGCCAGAATTACGCAAAGGCACTGTAGGGGCACACAGCGTGCGCCCCTACAGGGGGGTACCATCGCTCCCGTCTGCCCCCGAGGCGTAGGGTGCGGCCTCCTGGACGCACCCTGCGCCGCTCCCCACAGCTGGTCCCTGGAAAGCCGCTCGGTACTCGTCTGAACGGCATTCCTATGCTCCCAGGGAAAGGCCGATGCGCTCAAAACAGCTCTGTCAACTGACAGAACGCCTCAAGCCGGGCCTCCCAGGCCTCCGGGTTTCCGAAGCCGTAGGCGGCCCAAACGAAGGGAATCCCGGCCAATCTGGCGGCCTCCAGGTCCCCCTGGGTGTCGCCCACATAGGCGGCGCTGGTAATTCGGTTCCGCTCCATCACCAGGCGTATGGTCTCCCCCTTACACAGCCCGGTTTCGCCGAAGCAGGCATGGTCCCGGATGAGGCCCCCCAGCTTTCCCTTTTCCAGCAGCAGCTCAATGTAGCCCTTCTGGCAATTGCTGACGATAAACAGCCGATGGCAGCGGGAGAGCGCCTCCAGGGTCTGCCGGACCTGAGGATAGAAAATTTCACAGGGGTCATCCTGCATCACCCGGTCCTCCCAAGCCATACAGGAGTTCATGAGCCTCCGCCGTTCCTCCGGCCCCTGGTCCGGCAGAAAGGCCAAAGCAATTTCGTCCATGGTTTTGCCAAAGAGCGGGCGAATGCCCTCTGGCGTGCAGGTGGGCTCCCGCCCCGCCTCCTCCAGAGCCAGGTTCCAGCCCCGTACCACCAGATCCACAGAGTCCCACAAGGTCCCATCCACGTCAAAAATCAAGCTCTCCGGGTTCATGCCGTCTCCTCCAGATCCTTCATGGTTTTCCGGAATTGGCAGGCAAAGGTACACACCGTCGTCAGCACTGCCAGCGTGTCCGCCACAGGCTCCGCCAGGAACACCGCCATGGCCTTCTCCTCTCCCGTCCGGAACAGAAGAGGCAGAATCAGGATCAAGGGAATGAGTAAAATAATTTTTCGTAAAACCGCCAGAAACAGAGACGTTTTGGCATTGCCCAGGGCAATGAAGGTCTGCTGGCAGGCGATCTGGGCCCCGAAGATGACCGAGGCCGCCATATAGATCCGCATGGCCCAGGCGCTGTAGGAAATGAGGGTTTTGTCCGTGGCAAAAATCGACGCCAGCGTCCCGGGGAACACCATAGCCAGAAGCCACAGAAGGGCGGAATAGCTCAGGCAGCAGATGAGTAACAGCCGGAAGGCCGATTTCACCCGCCGGGCATTTTTTGCCCCAAAGTTGTAGCTGATGATGGGCTGCGCCCCCTGGGTCAGGCCCTGAAGGGGCAGCATGGAAAACTGCATCACGCTGGCCAGGATGGTCATGGCTCCCACCGCCAAATCCCCGCCGTAGCGCTGGAGGGAGGCGTTGAAGCACACAGAGATAACGCCCTCCGTGGACTGCATGATAAAGGGAGACAGGCCCAGAGCCAGGCACGGCCCATAGAGCTTCCAGTCCAGCCCCAGGTTCTCCCGCCGGATGCGCAGGCCGGTCTTCTTGCCCAGAAGGAACCGCACCACCCACAGGGCGGACAGGCCCTGGGAGATGATGGTGGCCAGGGCGGCCCCCGCCACCCCCATTCCCAGGCCCAAAATCAAAACGGCGTCCAGAATCATGTTGGCCACCGCGCCAATGAGCACACTGACCATGGCCACAGAGGCAAATCCCTGAGCGGTGATAAAGGCATTGAGCCCCAGGGCCAGCTCCACAAACACCGTGCCCAAGGCATAGATTTTCATATACTGCACCGCATAGCCAATGGTTTCCTCACTGGCCCCAAAGGCCATCAGAAGCGGCCGACTAAAAATCAGAAACACCACGGTCAGGATCAGACCCGCCGACACCGCACCAGTGACGCAGTTGCCCAGGATCTTCTCCGCTCCCGCCCGGTCTCCCCGGCCCAGGAAAATGGAGGCCCGGGTGGCCCCGCCCATGGCGGTGAGGGCCGCAAAGGCGGAAATGATCATAATGAGACTCATGCACACCCCCACGCCGGTAAGGGCCGTCCGCCCCACCACGGGGATGTGGCCGATGTAAATCCGGTCCACCATATTGTATAAGGCGTTCACCAGCTGGGCGGTGATGGTGGGCAGAGCCAGCCGCAGCAGCAGCTTCCCCACGCTCCCCTGGCCCAGGTCGCCGGTTTCTCTTTGGTTCATACCCGCAAGCTCCTCCCTGATCCTGGTTTCCGGCTTGCGTCCTCAGCCCGCCGGGCGTGAGCTGGGCGCTCCAGCTTCTCCAGCGCCACATTCTCTTCCATGGCTTCTATCATTCCCATTTTTTTCATCAATTTCTCCTGCCTCACTCCGGGTAGCACATGTGGGCCTCATCCAGGCGCAGCAGCGTCTTCTCCAGGTACCGGCCAGCCAGGAGCTTTGCCATGGGCAGGTTCATGTCCAGGTAGTTCCCGCAGTCCCGGGCCGCAGCGCCGGGTACCGGCCCCTCATAGTCCCGGATGAACCGGAACATAGCCTGGACCAGCTCTTCCACATCTCGGGGCTCCAAATCCCCGGCCAGCAGGAGATAGAAGCCGGTGCGGCAGCCCATGGGGCCAAAGTACACCGTCCGGTCCTTCCAATCCGGGTCATTGCGCAAATAGGTGGCCCCCAGGTGTTCTATGGTGTGGATCTCCGCCGTATTCATCACCGGCTCCCGGTTGGGGGCCGTCATCCTAAGATCGAAGGTGGTTACCGTCTCCGCTCCCATTCGATCTTTCCGGGACACATACAGCCCCGGCTCCAGGGTCAGGTGATTCACCGTAAAGCTGGCAATTTTCTCCATATGCTCATTCCTCCAGAATGTATCTCAAATCCTGCACCGTGGTGGCAATCCGGTCCGCTCCCGCCGCCTCCAGCTCCTGCCGGGAGCCATAGCCAAACAGGACGCCGATGCAGGGCAGGCCATTTTCCCGGGCGCCAAGCACATCATGCTCCCGGTCCCCCACCATAACGGCGCCCTGACGTCCCTGCTGCGCCAAAGCATAGGCCAGGACGCTGGCCTTGGTGCACCGGCTCTCGTCCAGGGTGCTGCCGGCAATACAAGAAAAAAATCCGGCCAGCTCAAAATGCTCCAAAATCTCCACCGCCATATGTTCCGGCTTGGAGGTGGCCACCACCAGGCGCTTTCCCCCCTCCCGGAGCCCCTGCAGCAGGGCCGGAATGCCGGAGTAAACCGCGTTTTCAAACTTTCCCCGCTGCTCATAGTACTCCCGGAAGAGGGCCACCGCCTGCTGGGTCTCCCCCTCCGTCATGGCCTCATACCGCCGGAAGGAATCCCACAGCGGGGGGCCAATATACCGGTTCAGGCTGGGCCGGGAGGGGACCGGCCTGCCCATGCGCGTCAGGGCGTAGGCCACAGAGTTGGTAATCCCCGGGCTTGAGTCGGTCAGAGTCCCATCCAGATCAAAATAAATGGTTTCGTATCTCATAAGTTACCTCACCCGTCACAGTTGGCCGCATCTATGGCAATGACCAGCAGAAGACCGGCCAGCTCCTGGGTCCGGTCCCCGAATTCCAGCACGTAGGTATCGCCCCAATGGAAGGGCTCTTTGGAAATGGTCATTACCGTGCCGGCAGGGGACGTCACCTGATAGTCCCAGCCCAAAAAGTCTCCTTCCACCTGCCAATTCAGGTAATCCACCTCGTATCGGGGGCGGAAGAGGGTGAACCGCTTGTCCACACGGCCCAGGCTGCGGCCCCGGGCGGAAATTTCAAACTTAGGCATCATTGTAAGCAGACGCTCCTGGATCAGCCCCACTTCCTCCCCGGTACCATGCTCATACACATGAATCCGGTGTCCCAGAGTCCACACTTCCGCCTTCACATAGTACTTAGGACTCCCTGTCTCGTCATATACATCATATGTATCGGACCAGGAGAACACCCGCTGGCGAATCAAAAGCTTCATTCCTTCGCCTCCTTTTTCCCATATCATACCGCAGAGCCCACCAATTTGCAAGGTCTAAAGGCTGAGCCCCAAAGGGACAGCATTTACTTTTTTGCACTGGCGCGCTGAAACGGCTGGTATGGACATAAGTTCACCAGCTTCAGCACTACTACCTGATGTGCAATGGAGGGACAGCTCCCTGGCTTCCCTCTTTCCCCCGGGGGAAGGGCGAGCGCGCCCATGCAAGGTCGCGCGCCTCCTACCAGCCTGTCCTCTAAAAATGAGCCTGTGCAAATCGGCGGTCCGTTGCGGTATATTGTAATGCTGCTTTGCTTTTCCCCAGCTCTTGCTGTGCAAACGTCCACAAAGGGCGGACGCATTTCCGGCAACCTCGACAAAAAATGCACCCAAAATTTGTGACTTTCTCCAATTCTGAGTTTTCCCGATTGACTTTCGGCAGATTTATCATATCATAAAATGGATGTAGCAATTTGAACGATGCCCCCGGAGAATTCACAATCTCGTTTGGGCAGAAATCACAATTTCAAAGGAGCTGGATTATGATTCAATCACTGGAATCCCTCCATCGCGCCGCACAGGAGCGAGGGAGCAGAGTTCTGGCTGTAGCTGCGGCCCAGGACGCAGAAGTGCTGCTGGCTGTGGACGCTGCCAGGAAGCTGGGAATTGCCACAGCTATCCTGGTGGGCGACGAGGAACAAATTCGTGCCATCGCCCAAGCTCATGACATTCCCCTGGAGCCCCACCGGATTCTCCCAGAGCCCGATAAAGTCCAGGCATGCCGCACCGCCGTGAAGCTGGTCCGGGACGGACAGGCTGACGCGGTGATGAAGGGTATTGTAGACACCTCCATCATTTTGAAAGCCGTGCTGGACAAGGAAATCGGCCTGCGGGATGCACCGGTTCTGTCCCACGTGGCCTTGTTTCAGGTTCCGGGCTACGACCGCCTGCTCTACGTAACTGACGCGGCCATGAACATTGCCCCCGATCTGGAAGCCAAAAAGCACATTGTATCCAACGCCGTGAAGGTGGCCCACGCCCTGGGTAACCCCAATCCCATTGTGGCCTGCCTGTGCGCCGTGGAGAAGGTAAATCCCAAAATGCCTGCAACCCTGGACGCCGCAGCTTTGGTAGAGGCAAACGCAACAGGCGCTCTTCCCGGCTGCACCGTCATCGGCCCCCTGGCCCTGGACAACGCCGTCTCCCCCGAGGCCGCCCGTCACAAGGGAATTACCGATCCCAACGCCGGTCACGCCGACATTCTCCTGGTTCCCAACATTGAGACTGGCAACGTGTTCTACAAGTCTATGGTCTTCATGGCCAAGTCCCAGAACGCCGGCCTCATCGTGGGCGCCAAGGCCCCCGTGATCGTCACCTCCCGGGCGGACAGCGAGCAGACCAAGCTCAACTCCATTGCCCTGGCTCTGGCCGTTGCGGCTACCAACCTGTGATGAAGGAGTACGTATATGGAAGAATATAAAATACTGGCCATGAATTTCGGTTCCACCTCCACCAAGGTCGCCGCCTATGAAGGGGACACCCAGCTGCTGCAGAAGGTGTTTCACCACAGCCCCGAGGATCTCCAGGGCGTCAGCAGCATGGAGGACAACGCCGCCCTGCGCAAGCCCCTGATCCTGAACTATCTCAAAGAGCAAGGGGTGGATTTAAAGGAATTTGACGCCATTGTGGGCCGGGGTGGCCTGGTGCGGCCCCTTCTGGGCGGCACCTATGCCGTCAACGAAAAGATGCTGGAGGATCTGCGCAGTTGCACCTACGGCACCCATGTATGCAACCTGGGTGGCATCCTGGCTGCGGAAATTGGCCAGGAGCTGGGTAAGCCCGCCTATGTGGTAGACCCCCCTGTCATTGACGAAATGTCCGACCTGGCCAAGCTCTCCGGCAGTCCGGACTTCCCCCGCCGTCCCCTCTTCCACGCCCTCAACCAGAAGGCCATTGCCAAGCGCTACGCCACCGAATACGGTCTCTCCTATGACTCCCTGCGCCTCATCGTGGCCCATATGGGCGGCGGTGTCACCGTGGGCACCCACCTGTACGGCAAGGTCGTAGACGTGAACAACGGCCTGGAGGGCGACGGCGCTTACACTGCCGAGCGGCCCGGCAGCCTGGCTGTGGTGGATGTGCTGCGGGCAGCCTTCAGCGGCAAATATGGCACCACCTTCCAGGAGCTTCGGGAGTTCTTCACCTTCCACTGCGGCCTGGCCGCTTACACCGGCACCAACGACGGCCGGGAGGTGTCCCGCCGGATCAAGGAGGGCGACAAGGAAGCCGAGCTTGCCTACCGGGGTATGGCCTATCAGGTCGCCAAGGAAATTGGCGCCGCTGGCGCCGTGCTTCAGGGCAAGGTGGACGCCATTTTGCTCACCGGCGGCTTTGCTTATGACTCCATGCTGATGGGCTGGATTAAGGAATACATCAGCTACCTGGCTCCTGTGTACATCTACCCCGGAGAAGACGAAATGCTCTCCCTGGCTCAGGGCGCCATCCGGGTTCTGAAGGGTCAGGAGGAGGTCCAGGTATATTGAAGCGCATCCAAATGATTACCGGCCACTACGGCAGCGGAAAAACCGAGTACGCCGTAAACCTGGCTCTCCGGCTGGCAGCGGAGGGCAAAAAAACCGTCCTGGCCGATCTGGACATTGTCAACCCCTATTTCCGTTCCTATGAGCAGACCAAGCGGCTGGAGGCCGCCGGCATCCGGGTCATCGTCACCTCCTGCGGCGGCGTGGCGGACATTCCCGCCATCAACCCGGCAGTTTTGTCCGTGTTTCAGGACCGGAGCTGGACCGGCGTCCTGGACATCGGCGGCGACCCCATCGGCGCCCGGGTTCTGGCTCGCTTTGCCCCCCAGATTCAGGGGGAGGAATTTGACCTTCTGTACGTCCTCAATGCCAACCGGCCGGAGACCCGGAATGTAGACCGGGCCCTGGCCTACATGCAGGGCATCGAGGCCGAATGCCGCCAAAAGGTCACAGGCATTGTAAACAACACCCATCTTTGTGGCGAGACCACCGCCGCAGAAATCCTGAAGGGCGCGGACCTGGCCGGCCAGCTGTCCCGGCAGACGGGCCTTCCCGTCGTCTGCCACGCTGTGGAGCGTCGGCTCGTGCCTCAGGTTGAGAACACCTTGATAGAACCCATTTTGCCAATGGATCTCTATATGAAAAAACCCTGGGAAATCACCACTTGTGAGGAGGAACATCTACTATGGCCGGAACCGTAACCTTCCGTCGGGACAGGTGCAAGGGCTGCGAGCTGTGCACCCTGGTCTGTCCGAAGCACATCATCGTCATGGACGAATCCACCACCAATCGCAAGGGATATCATCCCGCCACGGTGCGCCCCGAAGACATGGAGAAATGCGTGGGCTGCGCCAGCTGCGCCAAAATCTGTCCCGATTCTATCATCACCGTAGAACGCACATAAGGAGGATCCTATGGAGAAAGAACTGTGGAAAGGCAATGAGGCCGTTGCCGAGGCCGCCATTCGTGCCGGCTGCAAATACTTCTTCGGCTATCCCATCACCCCGCAAAACGAAATTCCTGAATATCTGTCCCTCCACCTGCCCCAGGTGGGCGGCTGCTTCATCCAGGCTGAGTCTGAGGTTGCCGCCATCAACATGGTCTACGGCGCTGCCGGCTGCGGCGTCCGGGCTATGACCTCCTCCTCCTCCCCCGGCATCTCCCTGAAGCAGGAGGGCATCACTTATATGTGCGGCGCGGAGCTGCCTGCTGTCATCGTGAACATGATGCGCGGCGGTCCCGGCCTGGGCACCATCCAGCCCGCCCAGGGCGACTATTACCAGGCCACCCGGGGCGGCGGCAACGGCGACTACCGCCACCTGGTCTTCGCCCCCGCCACCATTCAGGAGGCTGCGGACTATGTCCAGATTGCCTTTGACGTGGCCGACTACTACCGTAACCCCGTCATGATCCTGGCCGACGGCATGATCGGTCAGATGATGGAGGCCATTGAGTGGCATGAGATTCCCAAGCGGGAGCTGCCCCCCAAGACCTGGGCCACCACCGGCACCAAGGGCGAGCGGGAGCCTAACGTGATCAACTCCCTGTACATCGATCCCAATCTCTGCGCCGACCACAACGAGCGCCTGGCCGCCAAGTACCGGGCCATGGAAGAGAATGAGACCCGCTGGGAAGAAGTGAACACGGAAAACTGTGAAATCCTGTTCGTTGCCTATGGCACTCCCTCCCGGATTACCCGGGCCGCCATCCGCCTTCTGGAGAAAGAGGGCATCAAGGCCGGCCTCCTGCGGCCCATCACCCTGTGGCCCTTCCCCGGCAAGGCTCTGAAGAACATTGCCATGCAGGACAGCGTGAAGGCTGTGGTGGATGTGGAACTCAGCATGGGCCAGATGATCGACGACGTGAAAATCGCCCTGGAGGGCTGCCGTCCCGTGTCCTTTGTGGGCAAGGCCGGCGGCGTGGTTCCCACGCCCGCCGATGTGGCCGCCGTGGCGAAACAGGCAATTGGGAGGTAAGAAAAATGGCGATTGTATACCAGAAATCCAAGGGTCTGACCGATGCAGAGCTGCACTACTGCCCCGGCTGCACCCACGGCATCATCCACAAGCTGGTTGCCGAAACCCTGGAGGAAATGGACGTCCTGGGCAACACCATCGGCGTGGCTCCCGTAGGCTGCTCCGTGTTTGCCTATAACTACTTCAACTGCGACATGCACGAGGCCGCTCACGGTCGGGCTCCCGCCGTGGCCACCGGCATCAAGCGGGTCTCCGCACCGGGCACCATCGTCTTCACCTACCAAGGTGACGGCGACCTGGCCGCCATCGGCACGGCAGAGATCATCCACGCCGCCATGCGTGGGGAGAAAATCACCACCATCTTCATCAACAATGCCATTTACGGCATGACCGGCGGCCAGATGGCCCCCACCACCCTGGTGGGCCAGAAGGCCACCACCGCCCCCTTGGGCCGCCAGAAGGATCACTACGGCTCCCCCATCCGCATGGCCGAGATCATCAGCACCCTGGAAGGCTGCGCCTATGCCACCCGGGTCTGCGCAACGGACATCCCCAATCTGAATAAGGCCAAGAAGGCCATTCAGAAGGCCTTCCGGCTGCAGCAGGAGGGCGCTGGCTTCACCTTCGTTGAGGTTCTGGCCTGCTGTCCCACCAACTGGGGCAAGACGCCGGCCGCCTCCATCGAATGGCTGAAGGAGAACATGATTCCCTACTTCCCTCTGGGAGTTTACAAAGACATCACTGCGGAGGTGAAATGACATGACCAATGAAATTATGATCGCCGGTTTCGGCGGACAGGGCGTCATGGCCATCGGCAAGACTCTGGCCGAGGCAGGGATGAAAGAGGGCAAGGACGTATCCTGGCTGCCCTCCTACGGTCCGGAAATGCGGGGCGGCACCGCCAACTGCTGCGTGGTCATCTCCTCCGAGCCCATCATCTGCCCCATTGTTCTGGAGCCCACAGAGCTCATCGCCATGAACCTGCCCTCCCTTTTGAAGTTTGAGCCCACCGTGGTTCCCAACGGCACCGTGTTCGTCAACAGCTCCATCATTCAGGAGAAGGTCCAGCGTACAGACCTCCGGGCCATTTATGTCCCCTGCCTGGAGATTGCCCAGGAGCTGGGCAATCTGAAGGTTGCCAACATGGTCATGCTGGGCGCCTACATCGAGGCCATGGGGAACTTGGGCACCGAGACCATCAAGGAGATGCTGGTGCACATGTTCACCGGCCCCAAGGCCAAGCTGGTAGACCTGAACATTGAGGCCCTGCGCCGGGGCGCTGCCTGCGTCCGGTAAGGGGAAGGGAGTACGACTATGGATCTCGACATTCAAATCATCAGAACCAAGAGCCCTAAGGAGAAGCCCCAGAGTGAGGCCAACCTCTCCTTCGGTAAGCTGTTTACCGACCACATGTTCCTGGTGGAATACACCGAGGGACGGGGCTGGCACGACGCCCGGATTCAGCCCTACGGCCCCCTGGCCATCGATCCGGCCTCCCCTGTGCTCCATTACAGCCAGGAGATCTTCGAGGGTCTGAAGGTCTACCGCCGCAAGGACGGCGGCCTGCAGATGTTCCGTCCCCTGGAAAACGCAAACCGGATGAACCGGAGCGCCGACCGGATGTGCATGCCCCAGCTGGACCCGGAATTCCAGGTCCTGGCCATGAAGACCCTCGTAGAGCTGGAGCAGGATTGGGTCCCCCATGCAGAGGGAACCTCCCTGTATCTGCGGCCCACCATGATTGCTGATGGCGCGGAGCTGGGCGTCCACCCTGCCCACCACTTCCTGTACTACATCATCTGCTCCCCCTCCGGCTCCTACTACAAAAACGGCATGGCGCCCATCCGGATCCACATTGAGGACCGGTATGTCCGCGCCGTGAAGGGTGGCACTGGCGCCGCTAAGACCGGCGGCAACTACGCCTCCTCCCTGAAGGCCACCTTTGAGGCCCAGGCAAAGGGCTACGACCAGGTCCTCTGGCTGGATGGCAAGGAGAACAAGTACGTGGAAGAAGTGGGCGCCATGAACATGGTATTCGTCATGGATGGCAAGCTGGTTACCGCCCCCACCGAGGGCAGCATCCTCCCGGGCATCACCCGGAAGAGCATCCTGCAGCTGGCCCAGGAGAAGGGGATTCCCGTGGAAGAGCGGCCCATCGCCGTGGAAGAGCTCTTCCAGGCCCATGCGGAAGGCCGCCTCACTGAAGCCTTCGGCACCGGCACCGCTGCCGTCATCTCCCCCGTGGGTGAGCTGGCCTACCGGGACCGGTCCATGATCCTGAACGAAGGCAAAATCGGCCCCGTCTCCCAGGCCATGTATGACAACCTGGTGGGCATCCAGCGGGGCGATCTGCCGGATCCCCACGGCTGGGTCTATCCCATCGGCTAAGCACCCGGCCTGTCCCAGCATAGTTTCCTGACGCCTCAAGCGGGAGAAGTCGCCAGCTTTGCGACTTCTCCCGCTGTTTCTAAACGCACTGGAGTGGTAGCGCCAGTACAAAATAAGGAACGCGCTCTCCTTAACCACGCACCTACGCCTCGGGCGCATAGATTGGCGTCCAGAATGCATATCCATCCCATTTTGTACCATACTTTTCCTGTACCTGGGGACACAGGCCCATGGACAAACTTTGACCCTACGGAGGTGTACAACTATGTGGCTCCTCTATGCCTTTGGCTCTGCACTCTTTGCCGGAGTCACTTCCATTCTGGCCAAATGTGGCATCCGGCAGACGGATTCCACCGTGGCCACTGCCGTCCGCACCATTGTGGTGCTGGCATTCGCCTGGCTCATGGTGTGGGTGGCGGGGGCACAGTCCCAGCTTTCTACCATTGCCCCCAAAACCTGGCTCTTTTTGGTTCTGTCTGGCTTTGCCACCGGGGCATCCTGGCTCTGCTATTTCAGGGCTTTGCAGCTGGGCAGCATCAACCAAGTGGTCCCAGTTGACAAATCCAGCGTCATCGTCACCATCCTTCTGGCATTTCTCCTGCTGCACGAGGAAATCACCCTGGCAAAGGCTGTCGGCGTGGTTCTCATTGCCGGCGGGACTTATGGGATGCTGGAGCGGAAGCCCACCGCATCCGGCCAGCCGGTCCGGGGTGGTCGTTGGCTTCTCTATGCCATAGGCTCCGCCCTGTTTGCAAGTCTCACATCCATCCTGGGGAAAATCGGAATTTCCGGCGTGGAATCCAACCTGGGCACTGCCATCCGCACGGGTGTAGTGCTGCTCATGGCCTGGATTATGGTGTTCGCCGCAGGGAAACAGCACACCATCCGGGAAATTCCAAGGCGCGAGCTGACCTTCATCTGCCTGTCTGGCCTTGCCACCGGCGGCTCCTGGCTTTGCTATTATAAAGCCCTGCAAGACGGCCCTGCCAGCGTTGTGGTCCCCATCGACAAGCTCAGCCTCCTGGTCACCGTTGCGTTTTCTCACTTTGTGTTTCACGAGGACTTGTCCAAAAAAGCCGCCCTGGGGCTTGCTGCCATGGTAGCCGGCACGCTGGTGATGCTACTCCCCTGATTCTGCCCCCAGAACATCACATACGCACATTTGCAGAGCCTCCGGGAATTCCGGCAGCTTTGAGGGTGTAGGGCGCAGTTTCCAGACACGCCATCAGGCCCCGTTTTCCCATGGGGTTGGGCAAATTCCCACTGACCTGGGTGCAGCGCGCCAGGGATGCCGCACCCTACTTCTCCTCAGGTCCAAGCCCGGTTCCCCCACGTCTCATAAAACAGTGCCGGGCCGCAAGTGCCCAACGCATCAAAAATGAGAGACCACGGCCTTTTGTCGGCAGACCGTGGTCTCTTGCGATATATCTGTGGGCCCCCTGGGAGCAACGTCGGGTTATCCGCGAAATCCTCCGCAGCATCGTCACTCGAAGCCCGGTGGAAGGCGCTCCACGCGTCCATATCATAACATACTCTCTGTGCAAAATTGGCAGAACCTTAGCCCATGGGCATCACAACCTCCCGGGAGGCCTCACCGCCTCCAGCTTCTAGTCATATTGTACCATAGACCCCCTGGTAATTCTTGAACACTTTGTGAATTTTACCCTTTTGCCAGGGGCTGAAAGGTCATAACCGCCTCCTGATACCGGGAAAAGGGGACAGGGTCCACCAGGGTTTCCCAGGGGAGCCGGTCCGCACCGGCGCAGCTGGGGAAGCAGGCGCGGATCACCGCGCACAGGTACTGGGCCTTGTCCCGGATGTGGGTTTCGTGAAAGGCCTGGGCGTAGGCCCCCTCCTCCCCGGCATAGAGGTACTCCAGAATCCGCCCCCGGTCCTCCAGGGGGTAGCTTCTGGAGTAGCTGTCCAGAAACCACACCTCCCCCTCATCCAGATCTTTTCCTGCCACGGTATAGGCCGGATCGTGAACCTCCACCCCGCTTTCGTCAAAATAGGAGTAGAAATAGGCCCCCTCCCCAGGAGTGAAGTACTCCCAGTATGCCAGGTAGTCGATCCCATCCTCCCGGAAGCAGGCCTCAATCCGGTCCTCCATCACATGCATAAATTCATGGGCCAGGCTCTGCTCCAGGTAGGCCTGGGACCTGGTCTCCAAGAGATCCAGATTCATGACCACAATCCGCACCGTGTCCAGCTTGGCCGTAAAGCCATAGACCGCAGCCACGCTTCCGGTCCCGTCGGGCGACAGGGCGCCGGAAAGGTACAGCTCCAGCCGCTCTACCGGCGCCGTCACCATCTCCTGAAACATCCCCTGGGGATACCGCTCCGTGAAGCGGTTCACAGCCTCCAGGGCCAGGTAAATGGTGACAGGGTTTTCCTCGGTCCTGCCCACGTAGCCGCTGGCGCAACCGCCGTTAAAATCTGCTCCGGACTGACCGTAGTACACCTGGATGCCCGTTCTTCTCCCCACAGCCGCCGCCGTAGCCCGGTTCCGGGCCTCCAAATCCCGGATGGTGAGCCGTTCGCAGCCGGTCTCCTCCGGCTCCTCCTGCCGGTAGTCCCACCGGTACAGTCTGGTGGCCCCTTCCGTATACAGGGCGTATACCAGGGACTCCTCCGTCAATGCCGCTCCCACGCACTGGGGCGCCAGGCGGCTCCACCGCCTTGGACTCCAGAGGTCCCAGATCTCCAGCCAGCCGTCCTCACTGGCCAGGAGCGCCTGACGGTCTGTCATATCCCGGAGGGTGCTGGTCTCCTGGCCGGGGAACCGGTACACGGCCTCTGCCCCCAGGGGCCGCACCAGAAGCTCCTCCTGACCGGTGTACACCGCCGCATTTCCCGTCTGCCACAAAAGGGCGGCGTTATCCCAGGCCCGGTCCGGCAGCAGCTCCCCGGTCCGCCAGTCCAGCCAGGCCGTGGTCTCCTCTTCCCCCGCGCTCCAGATCAGGAGCCGGTCCTGACCGAACCCCACCAGGGCATGCTCCTCCCCCTCGGGGAGCTGATACTCCTGCCGGACGCCGTCACAGAGGTGCACCCTGCGCACCAGGCCCGTCTCATCCAGGGCCCACAGGTATCCGGTATCCTCCAGGAGCCACTGGCTGCCCCAACCCTCCTCCTGCCTCAGGCACCGGCCTAGGCCGGCGTCATAGTGCAGAGTCCGCCCGGTTTTCTCATCCAGCACCGCCGCCGTCCCATCAGGCAGCAGCGCAGCCTCATATTGCCCGTCCGGCAAAGTCTGCATACCCAAAAGCTGCCCGGTTTGTAAATCATACAGCGCCGCTTCACAGACGTCTCCAGCCATACTATAGACGGCCAGGCATCGCCCACCCCGACTCTGCAGGCACTGCAGCTCCCCGGAAACCGCCTGGGAAAGTCGCACCACAGCAGACTCTGGCTCCGTGGGCGCAGAAGAAACCGAGGTAGGCTCCGTCCAAGCGTCCGACGGCTCTTGCCGCTCCCGGGGTGTACATCCTCCCCCCAGTGCCAGAACCAGCACCAATAGTACCGCCAACCACCGTCTCATCTGCTCCCACCTTTTAAGAATCCTCAGTACCGATGACCTGAACCAGGCGCTGGGACAGGCGAAGGACCGCGGCGTTATTGGTACGATAGATATTCCTGCCCTCCTGAACTTCGCGGTTGATAAGTCCCACTCTAGCCATGTTATTCAAATCCCGAAACACAGCGCCAGAATGCAGCCCCAACTCCCGAACCAAATCCTGGCCACCTTTGGGCGCATGCATCATAGCTTGGAGCATGGCCACCCGATCCGGACTGGACAATAGCCGCAGAGAGGCGTTTTCCTTTTCCGTAAATTCCTTACCGGGCTTTTCGTCCGTCTCTAAAGTACTTAAGCTCAAGCCAACCAAGAAACACGCTTGGCCAGCGGGAGCTAACGCTTTGACATAGCCACCGTTGCCTGGAAAATATCGTAGCGCAACCTCCAGCGTCTTACACTCCATGCCATTGAGGCCCAGTCTTTTGGTAAAAAAGTCATTGGCGTTGGCCCCGTGAAAAAATGCGTCCCACCGGTCCAGCAATGGCCTAGCCCGCTCCACCCAGGGCGCCAGCAACGGTTGCAGTTCCTCGGCGATGGGTGTCAATAATTTCACCAGCCAGCGAAGGTATTGCTCGTAATTGTATATAACATCCATAAACTGGTTTTGCACACTGGGCGATACCGGCAGTTTGGCCAATTCCCTGGAGAGGGGTACCGGCTGGTCGGAGGTCGCTGAATCAATGCTGAGGCAGTGCCGGTCCATCTCTGTAATGATGTACGGCTTGGGAATCGAATTCCAATAATCCACAAAGCTCTGGACCTGCCGCTCTATGTCCGGAAAAAAACCAGTCAGATTAAAATAGAGAATATGACTGGCAATGCACAGGTCTCTGCCAGACGCGGGAGGGTCCCGGTCCACCACGATCCTCTGGAAGAAGAAGCGGACCATATCGTCCTTGGGATCCAGCGCTCGGCACACAGTATCTCGGATATGCAGCACATCCTTCTCCGGAATGGCAAACTCCCCCGAGGCAACCAGCTGTTCCAAGGGAGCTTTGTTGACATAGGAATATGCTAATTCCATTGCCTCCAGCAACAGGCAAGGCTCTTGATGTATGATGACACGCACGTGGGCCTTCCTCCCCTGCAGATTAATGATCATAATTATACCTCCATAGCAGGGCAAAAACAAGCCTGGTTTTCGTTTCTAACGCAATTGGTTCCTGCCTCCAGAGGAAGCAGGAGCCACTGAAACAAAACCGGGAGGCCATTTGGCCTCCCGGTGGGGAACGAAAGGAACTGCCAAAAGGAGAAAACACAGTTCCTCGGGAACGGGTCATATTTCGAAATCAATTCCCAGACTGACCATAGCGCATCAAAATCGTGGCAATTTGAGCCCGGGTTGCAGTACCCTTGGGCGCTAGCGTAGTCTTAGTCATGCCGTTTATGAGGCCGCTGGCAACCGCCCAATTCATGGCATCAATTGCGTAGACGCTGACAGAAGAAGCATCGGTGTAGGTCTTCAGAAGGTCTTCCTCCAATGGTTTCGCTTCGCTGTAGCGGTATAGGATTGCTGCTGTCTGCTCTCTGGTGATGGCCGCGTCGGGGTCGAAGATGGTGTCGGTCTTGCCTATTACGATCCCCTTGCTGGCTGCCCAAACCACAGCATTGGTATACCACAGGTCTGCCTTTACGTCTCCAAAAGGATTCTCCAGTCCTTCTATATTGGGCTCTCCCTCCAGGCGATATAGAATCGTGACAAATTGCGCACGGGTCAGTGCGTTTTCAGGTGCAAATATGCCTTCCGCCATGCCCTTCATCAAGCCGTTGCGCAAAACGTAGCATACGCCTGCATGATACCACTTGGCAGGGTCCAAATCACGGAACTCTTTGGCGGGGCAGTAGGCTGGAATTTCCTCGGTCTTTTGATGCCCACAGTGGACACAAGTGTAGGTGGTGTAGCCAGACTCGGTGCAGGTGGGTTCTTTGGAGTCTGTCACTTGGTAGTCATGCTCCGGCATCGTCAAGGTCACTTGTTTGGAAGCGTCAGGCTGAGCGGCATTTTCCTGGACAGTGGTAACGGTGATGGCGCTCTCTTCCTTCACAGTGAAGGTCAGGGTGGCAATGTCCTCAATAGCCGTGCCGTTGACATAACCGAAGGTCACTTTCCCCGCCTCTTCTACCACAGAGCGGAAGGCAGCGGCAGTTTCCAGAGATTCCAGCGTCAGCTTGGAAGCGTCGTACTCCACTGTGACAACACCGTTGGTAGAGGCTTCATCGGCGGTTAGCTGCACCGTGGTTTTACCGTTATCGCAGTGATTCTCGGGCTTGGCAACAGCGGCAAGAGCAACAGTCACCGTGTTCAGAGATCCAGCAGACATGGCCGCTTTGGCCTCCTGAATGGTGGTCTCATCACTGATAATAGCTTCACCAGCGTTCATCTCCTCCAGGCTCAAGGTGCAACCAATTTCGCTGGAGAAGCCGTACTCGCTACCCAACACAAATGCAGGAATCTCCCTCTTTTCAGCAGTTCCGTTCAGCTCAGCATCGGTGTACATCGCCGTAATAGAGGTGGCGCCAGGAATCCGACCAATGAATCTACTTGTGGGTTCCTCAGAGGCCATGTCGATATAATACAGCTCCGCCCCCTGTTCACCGTTGTAGCCCACTAGGAAGCCCTTGTTTTCGCCTTCTTCCACATAGATCATCGTCATTTCCTTCATGTCATCCACACGGAAGTTCTTAACACGGCCAATCGAATTACGTATGCAGGAATATGCAACATTATTCGGATAATTTTCGTTGGAAGTATAGCTCGTATAAAATAGCGCTTCCAGAATGGTTCCGTCAGAACCCAGACCGTAGAGCAACTCGCATGGCGTTTCTATGGGATTGCCATTCCAATCGTAGAGCGTATAGGTGGTTTCACCAATGTGGGCAATCGCGCCAATCGTCATGTAATAGGGATACAGATTCCAGCCATAGGTAACCTGGTTCTCATAATTCAGGAAGTATTCCAGACGGGCGTAATCAGTCACATACACGCCAAAGTCAAAGGCTGTACGCTGAACCTCGTTGCCATCTTTGTCCTTCAGGGTAATTTCCTTTGCAGGGACTCCAGTCAAATCAGCAATGGCGAAATCCCGGTTCCGGGTAAAGTCCTCACGTTCCGCGTACCCATTGGTAGGATCCACCGAATAGTAGCTAACAGCGGAAGTATCACCAATGTTACTGCCGTAAATGACGCCACCATGGGCGCCGCCGCCTGTAAAGGCAGTCTGAGCGTCGCCGTTCACGGTAAAGTTTCTGGTACCCACATCGACTGTAACCCACTTGGCGCCGTCATCCGTCATCACCTGCGCGTTGACCTTCATCTGGATGGACGCCAGTTCTTTCACTGTTATGGTACAGGCGGCGGAAGCGTGTTTGCCCTGGGCATCTGCATCGACCGATGTAGCGGTGATGGTAACCGTGCCGCTGCGGTGCGCAGTCACCAGGCCATTGGCATCCACAGTAGCCAAAGAAGCATCGCTGGTGCTCCAGGTCACTTGATCCTGATACCGGCTGGGAACCACACTGGCGGTCAACTGCAGGGAATCTTCCTCAAAGATCTCTGCTGTGGCGGGACGCATCTTCACTGTAAGCTCCTGGGGGCGCTGATACTGATACAGGCAAACCACAGGCCACACGTTGTCACCGAAATCGCCGAGCTCCGCCACTGTCAGGGATTGCGGATGAATGGCGTACATTCGGTTCAGCCAATCGTCACCGTGCGCCGCAAGCAGCAGATAACCGGATTCCTCGTCATAGTGCAAGCTGGCAGCCTGTTCCGTACCCATGGTAGAGGCCAAGCTGAGATCCAAATCCACCGAGCCAATGAACTCCATGCTGCGGTCATAATCCATCCCATCCACATGAATCGTAAAGAAATACAGTCCCCCCAACTCGCTGAGCAGATAATAGCGATGATCATAAGACCCGTCTTCATAGGTATCTGTCCAGGCATAGGCCACGCCAGCAATGGGAGCATCCGCGTTCGGATAGAAATAGGTCAGGGTTCCTTTTTCCGGCGAGATTAACTCCAGCGTCGTACCATTCTGGCATACGGCAAGGAGGCGGTTGCCTATTTCACCTACGGCAAGGGCGGGCGCCGCGTCTGTCCACGCCCACTGGTCACTGATGATGCCCAAGTTGGTAACTGTGAAGCGATCGGGGTCAATGGCATACATATAGTTGCCGCTGGTGACGTAAAGGAGGCCATTCATAAAGGCACCGCCAGAGGAAAGGGCATCCGCTTTCTGAATGGAAGTCCAATCATCCGGGTCGCCTGCACCAAATTCCACCCAGTTGGCACCACCATCGGCATCCCGCAGGAGTCCGGAAAGCCGAACATCCCCCAACTTGTCACAGAAGACCTCACAGGAGGCAGATAGGCTGGGTTCGGCATGGGTGGTAGCGGTGATGGTGGCTGTGCCAGGCCCCACCAGACTCACCGTTCCATCCTCCACCACAGCCACGGAAGAATCCGAGGTCGTCCAAATAATGGACTGATCCGTCAAATTCCACGGCGTCAAACAGGGATTGAGCGTGAATATAGCCCCTACCGTACCCTGAGCCTCAGTCCGGTCCAATACAAGGCCAGAAGGGTTCGTGCGAGTCTCCAGCTGAATGCTGCTAGCTGGTACAATGTATAGGCCCTCCAGCAGGCAGGATAGATAGGACGCATAATCGGGGGCATAACCGCCAGAATTGGTCGATGCCCTCTTACCAATTCCGGTCTCAGTGTCTACGGTGATCAAATAGGCAAAGTTGACCGCAGTGGCACGCCAGGAGGAGTTGGTACTCATGTAGAGAATGTCCTGATCATGATCCCAAGCCATTGAGCCACCTGCACAGTGATAGCCGATGACCCCATCCCACGCATTGTTGATGGGCAAAAGATCATAGATCTTCCCATCCTCCACCTGGTCCAGTGTAAAGGAATACAAGAACGAGCTCTGGGGAATGCCAGCATTTGCAAAATAGAATTTGCCCTCATCATCGATAGTCATCATACTGATATTCATATAAGACCCCATTGTCCATCCCTTATAATCCAAGTAGGGGTTGACCAAGGTGATCTCCACCACCTTCGTCATTTCGCCGGTGTAGAGGTCCACAGTGTAAAACGTGTTGTGCTCATCCAGGGCATAGAGTTTGCCATCGGCATAGTTGAAGGCAAGGTCCAGAATGGCACTTGTGACATCGCGGAAATCACAGACCTCCGTAATGCCATCCCAATCAGAGTGGCGGGATACATAAAGGTGGCCATCCGCGGCAGCCATATACACATAGCCGCCCACATACTCTGCAGCTGTCACGTCTATGCTCATATAGTCCATCAGTTCTGTGCCACTATATTTATCGCTGTCTACAAACCATAAATTGTTTACATCTAGTTCCATCCATCGCTGGCCGGACCCTCGCTGACTGCTCTTGGTGTAGCCATAGATACCACCCACCGTGGAGCCCATCTCTCCGTCATATTCCACAGTGTAAGCCGTCTCATTGCCAGCATAGTCGGCAACCACAACCAAACACTGCTCACCAATTTTGCCCTGCGCCTGTGTCAAATCGACAACTGTGGAGGTGGTCTGTCCGGCCTCCGTCTGCTCCGGCAGGGCGCCTCCATACGCTCTGCCACCCTTGGACTGGACCCGGATGGAGGCCACATAGTTGTTGTCTCTCGTTTCCACCAACAGGTTGCCAGTCTTCAGATCCTTGTAGATGCCAAAGGCCTCGGGTGCCTGGCTGTCCACCTTCATAGTCGTAGACATGTACACACCATCACCCAGGACGTCCTGATCCATTAGATCCTGAATCTGCCGGGCCGTCAAGTTGCCGTCCACTTCATAATACTCTGGGATGGCGACAAATGAGATTGTTATGGTGTCACCCTCCTTGGCCCCCAGAGAAGAAACCCGCTTATTGAGCGTGAAGGTATTGTTGGTGTTATACCATCTGCCACTATTGGCATGGTAGAAAGCGCCGTTTACCAGGGTAACAGGATCCGCAATGTATAAGTATTCACCGTCCTGGTTTGTGACCATCGTGGTTACAGCAGCAGCATTCCGGATCAAAGAGACCTGCTGGGAATAAACCGTGGTCTCCATGCTGATGGCTTCACGGCCTGCAGGGTAGGAGTCTTCGACCATGTAAGGATTTCCAGCGTAATAATAGACATCGGTATCTCCGGGGTATTTGATCCCCAGAGAATTGTCGGTGAGGGAAGCCACATACGTCGGTGTCTGGTCTCCATACAGACGCCCAATGTAGGTGCCCCGGTCGAACATAGAGGGATCAGACCAGTTGCCGTAGAAGGCCAGCATGGGAATGGAATGAACTGTGCCCAGCACACCTTCCTCCGTGGGAAGCTGTTCAGCAAAAAAATAGCCCTCCACATAAGCGCCATTGGCATATCCCTCATCCAGCAGCGCTTTTTGCTCCTGAGTCAACGCCACTTTTACCCGGATTTCAGCTTTACCACCAGGTGCCAGAGTGACCAGGCCAGTATTCAGCTGTTTCAACAGGAAATATGCATCATGGGAATCGGTGTCGCCATCAGAATCCAAGTCGGCATGCGCCAAATTGGCAATCTCTGTTCTGGCGCCAGTTGCATAGTCCAACAGCGCCTGGACATCATCGCTATTGATAAGACCATCGCCGTTGAAGTCACAGCCGGTCAAGTCATCGGCAGGCACCAACTCTACACCATCGACCAGCCATGTCACGTTGGCTTGAAGCGCTGTAGTCGCGGTATCTAGATAGTGATAGGTACCATCACTGATGAGACCCTGGGTAAACAGTTCCGCCGAAAGCTGGTACTTCTGCTCCAGGTCATTCATGGAGTTGAGTGTAAAGCTGAATTCATACTCACCGGTCCGGTCCGGGTCATCTCCTAGCTCTACCTTCACTTTGCCATCATCAAAGCCACTCGTGGCATCGGCGTTCATTAGCACATAGGAATTGGCAAGAACAGCAGCTCCTACATTGGATAAGCCTGCACCCTGTCGGATAACGGGGTAATACCGTCCTACCTCTTGTTCCATTGGCACAGCGGTAGACATCAGCAAGCTCTGGATCAGAGTCCGTGGAGAGAGATTCAACTTCGTTGCCAACCCCTCCTCTTCCAGCCATTGGCCCACCACAGCTGCCATACCTGCTGCCTGGGGAGCCGCCATGGAAGTACCGGACATAGTGACATACGCCTGACCACCTTCAATCGTTCCATCCACAGAATAAATGGATCCGCCAGGAGCAATGATATCAGGCTTCAGTTCCAGTGCTCCAGCCGTTCCCCAGGAAGAAAAGCTACTGACGGAATAGTACTCGGAGTGGTAAAGGCTGGTACCAAATTCGGAGCTCAGTGCCATAGTACCTGTATAATACAGCACTTTCCCATTCTCGTCGGTCACAGGGATGGCATGTTCTTTCACCCACGCGCCGTCAGACTTTGTAATCGTGACACAAGGATTGGTCTTGGTGTAGGAACTCAAATCTACTTGGATCACACCAGCCTGGTTATTATAAATGATCGTGGCAATGGCCCCGTGGTTGACTGCAGCCTCAGCCTTCTCAAAGAAAGAACTGCTGCCGCGGGAACAGATGGCGATCTTGCCCTTCAGGGCCTCGCCAATGGCGGCCCAGTCCTCCTCTAGACCGAAGCCATCGATAAACACATATTCCTGTTCACCCGCTAAAGTGCGCAGCGGCTCATTTTGATAGCTGGTCTCGGTGTAGACGACATTCCGGTCACCTACGGTGAAATAGTAGCCAACAGCCCCATCGTTGTCAGCCGAAGCCACCGTCAATGACTGAGAATAGGAACCGGGTGAGCCGCCAGTATGCATGGAGACGTCATCGGCATAGAGATAGCCAGGAGCCGCATGCTGGGCAGCCGCAGCCCAATGTCCACTGTTGCCGGCGGATATAGTCATGACGATATCGCTGTCAGCAAAGCTGGCAAACAGCGCCTCATAGGTTGCACTACGTCTGAAGCCTGGGTAAGCAGAGCCCAGAGACAGATTGACAGAGTCGCAACCCAGAATGATCGCATCTTCGATGGCGGCCAGATAATCGGCGTCATAGGCGCCACCATTGATGCCAAAGACCTTCATGATCACAAGCTGTGCATCCGGTGCCACACCCACAGCACCAACGGAGTGAACTGCCTCGCTGAACGTGCCGTCTGCATTGTGAATATACCGGTTGGCGGCAGCAATGCCAGCCACATGGGATCCATGGCCGCCCTGTTGATCCCGGTCGTGATCCACATAAGCGCTTTGATTGTCAATGTAGTTGTAGCCAAAGGGCACTTTGGTGTTCTTGTACAAATCCGCACCAGTGACATTGGGAACTCGCTCTTTTACATTCATCAAGGGCAAAACCTTTTCGATTTCCTGAACAGTCAGAGCACCAATGTGCTCCATCCAATTATCCAGCGTCATATCCGCCTTGGCAGCCTGTAGCGCCATAGAATACTCATAGCCAGCAGCAGAGAAGCTCTGATGATCCATATCCAAGCCCGTATCTATGATGGCCACACGGCTACCAGTGCCGGTGTATCCGGCAGCGTAGGCAGCGGGTGTGCCAATCATATGGCTGGAGGTGGCAGTATTGGGGGTAGAAACCTCTTCCTTCTCCACCACGCAAGGCTCATATTTGGCCTCCAGAACCACATCCTGGACTCCATCCACGGCCTTAATTGTCTCAATCTCGCCATACGCCACATTCGCCGAGATGATGTTGGCAGCCAGGGTCAAATTCCAAGCCACATCCAATTCATTGGAAATCGCAGACTCAATGTCGGCTGTGACGTGAGCCTGGGCTTCTTTCAGGCTGTTTCGGTAGGCCATTGCGTCAGTATTGTTGGCAATGCCCATGGTGGAGTAACCCCGCTCCAAGGTGGAGGGCTGCTCCAGAACGATGGAGACACGAACCGTGTCCGTATCGGCGTACTGAGGTTCTTCTGTATGTTCTTCCATTTCATGAACGAAGTTGGAAGGAGCCTCTCCGTCTTCGATTTTTTCAAAAGACAGGGGTTCCATCTGCCGGTCGGTGTCGACGGCCTGTACAGGCGCGGCGAACCCAAGCAGCAATGTCAGAACCAGAAGCAGGGAAAGTGCGCGTCTAAATGGCTGATTTTTCATTTGCGTTTACTTCCTTTCTAAAACTTTGCATCCACCCCAGTACATTCAGGGGAAAATACCACAAGGACTACCAAACGGGAAGGCACTATACAGCCCCGTTTCGATTTATTTCATCATATCACAAGACTCACAAATTTACAACCATGTTCCCTCAAAAATGTGCTAGCTTTTTGCACAAATTCAGCTCTTCATATTTGTGCATTTTTCCAATCTTCCGCTTCAAGCTTGTTAGGCAAGAGGAACCAAAACCAGCGATTCTGTAACTTGTTGTGAGCATCGGATCACATGGGGCAGAAATTGCCTCTGCAGAAGCATTTCGGAAGGCGGCTTCGGAAAAAGCTAGTTTATCTGGGTGCATGATGAAATGGAAGTTGAAATTTATTTGAATTCGCCCCTTTGCATGGGCGAACTCCTGTGCTATAATTTGTTATACTAAAATGTCTTTCAATTTCCAGTAGCTGGAAGCTGGCTGCTGCAAAGGAGGGGAAGTTCCGATGCTGCACATTTGCATCTGCGATGATGATGCCGCCGCCCGGGCCCAGCTGGAGGAATTGGTCGGCCAGTATTTCAACAACCGTGCCTTTCTTCTAACCACTCACTCAAGCTATACTGACTTTCTAACTGCAAAGCAGCATTTGGATCTGCTGCTGATGGACATTGACTTAGGCGATGGCAGCGGCATTGAGTTGGCCAAGGGTGCCAAACATGCCGACTCCGGCACCTGTGTGATTTTTGTCACCGCCCACCCGGAATATGTGGAGGAGTCCTTCGAGGTCGAGCCGGTCTACTTTCTAGTCAAACCCATCCGGCCGGATTCCTTTCATCGGGCCATGGACCGGGCCATGGAGCGTCTGGCAGCCGAGCGCCAGGAAAGCCGGCTTACCGTCACCTTTCAGAACCGGGTCAGCGCCGTAGCCTTGCGGGACATTTCCTACATCGAATTCAGCGTCCGCAGCGCCACCATCCACGCCGGCACCCGGGTTTTGCGAACCTACGAGAAGCTCTCCAGCCTCCAGCAGCGGGTGGACAGCCGTTTTATTCAGTGTCACAAAAGCTATCTCGTCAACATGGATTACGTCATTGGCTTCCAGGGCAACGCCCTGGAGCTGTGCGGCGGTGTGGAAATTCCTGTGAGCCAATCCCGGGCCAAGGTCACCCGGGAGACCCTGCTGCACCATCTGACCAGGGGGATCTCATGAGTCCCGTCTGGAACCCGGCCTTTGATTTGGGGATCGGGATTCTCCTTCTGTACCTGTGGGTCAAACGGCGGCAACGGCCCTATTGGCAGGGCTTTTTGGGTCTGCCGCTTATGCTGGCCCTGCTCACCTCCCTCAGCGCCTGGGCCCCCAAGGATACGGCTTGGCTGTTTCCCTGGGTCACCGCCGCCAAGCTGCTGGCCGCCCTGGCGCTGCTGGCTCTGTGGACCCGGCTTTTCGTCCGGATCCGGTGGAACATGTGCAGCGACTGGCCCTACCTTCTGGCAGGGCTTTTCTTTCTGGTCCTTGCCTATGCCCTGTCCTACCTGCCGTCTTTGCCCCTTCCTGTGGCGGAGCTCCAGGCGCAGAACAGCGTCCTGACCCTTCTGTCCCTGCTGGTCTTGGGCTTTTTGCATCGCCAGCACCTGTATCTGGGGCGGCCGGCCCTCACCGTGGGAATTGCCCTGCTGATTCTGGCCACCCTGTTTCTATTCTGCTGGGGCTATTATCAGCTCCCCCCGGAGCAAATGCTGGAGCAGCTGCCCTATTTCCGGTGGGTGCCCCTTTTGCTGCTCAGTGGTATTTTGCTTTTAGAGTTGAACGAAAACCGCCTTCGCCTGGCCGCCCGTCAGGCGGAGCTGGAGGCCTTTGAAGCCAGCCAGGCCCAGCAGTTCGCCCATTACCAGCAAACCGCCGCCCACCTTCACCAGGTCCGTCTGGTCCGTCATGACATTTACAATTACATCCAGGCCGCTCTGTATCTCTCCCGGGACGGAACACCCCAGAGCCGGGAGAAGGCCATGCACCTCATTGAGCAGGTATACACCGCCCTGGACAGTCAGGAGGACAGCCATGAACTATGAGCACACAGAAGCCCTCATTAAGCTGCTCAACGGCGCACTGGCGGCATATATGTGGACCTACCTGATCCCCATTGCCGCCCCCAAACGAAAAATGCGCCGGGCCCGAACCGTGTATGCCCTCTTGATTATGGCGGTCATGTTCCTCATCGACTGGAGCTTCCACCTCCTGACCACCCATTTGCACCATGCCGTGCCGGCGGCCCTGCTGCCCAGCCTGTCGTTCCTGTCAGGAATTTTGATTTACCTGATAGCGCTGCCGCTTCTGTCCACCCTGATGACAAGCCAGCGGCCCAGGCGTTGCTTCGGCATCGGAGCCTTGGTACTGCTGACCCGCTGTCTGTCAGATTTTCTGCTGCTGCTGTTTTTCTGGTTTCTCTGGTTCCCGGACCGCCCCCTGAAGATATCCGCAGCGCTGCTTCCTTCCGCCACCCGGGTTGTGATGATGGTGGCGGTGCAGTCCGTCATGTACCTGCTGCTACTGTGTCTGCACCTGATCTCCCGGCCCCGGGAAAGCCGCCGGGTGTGGTACCTGATCTTCTTTCCCATCTGGGGGATCTGCGTCTCCAATGTGCTGCTGTACTTCCTGATCCGCCGGTGCGGCAGGCCCGTTACCACCACGGTGCTGCTGTGTACCGTGGTGTCCAATCTGGTATTGGTCATCAGCACAAACCAGCTCCTCCGCTTCACCGATCAGTATTTTTCCTATCAGAAGCTGCTCCAACGCCACGCCCGGTCCGTAAAGGCCAGGGCCATGGAGAAAGATTATGCAGCCCTCAGCCAGGCCCAGACCCGGGAGCTGGAGGAGGTCTGCGAAGACATTCGCCACACCCTCCACGACGCCTTTCCCCCGGACGGGACCCCGGCTGCCGGCCCTGCCCAGGCGCTGCTTCAACGAATCGCCCAGATCCCTCAGGTTTTTTACTGCAGCAATCCCCTGGTGAACAGCGTCCTCAGCCTGAAAAGCCGCCGGGCTCAGGAGCTGGGCATCCACATGGAGATCCAGGTGGGCCACATGGACACCGGCCAGCTGCAAAACATGGAACTCTGCTCCCTTCTTGGGAATCTGCTGGACAATGCCATAGACGCCTGTGTGCCCCTGGTCCCCTCGGGAGAGCCGGTCATTCTGGTGAATCTTCGCACCCAGGGCCGCCTGCTGGCCCTGGCCGTGGAAAACCCGGTGGCCCGGCAGCCACAGGCCAACACAGCCGGGGAGTACCCCACCACCAAAGCAAACCCGGAGCGCCACGGCTTGGGCCTTCAGAGCGCCCGCCGCATCGCCCGGCGGAACCATGGCTGTCTGCTCACAGAACTGGGAGAGGGTACTTTCCGGACCATTGTGATGCTGAATACGGGATTTTTGCCCAACTGATACGTGAACTTTTTGTAAACAAAATAATAACATTTCCGCCAGGTGCGACCCCGGAAAAGGCGTCTTTTTTCACAGCCCTCTTGGTTGCGCCTGATCAAAAAGCCAGGAAATTCCACGTATATGTAGGAATTTCCTGGCTTTCTGTCGAACCGGCAACTCATAGGGAAGATCCCGTTTCCTGGTTCAGAAAAAATTTATTCATACTTTGTTCACGTATATGCCACCAGAGGTCTAATTTAGGACTTGACTTTTTAGGCGGATGGAGGTAGTATATAGCAGCATTGAGCTTCACCCATAGTGAAGCCATGCAAAAAGTTATTGGAGGAAAGAAAAATGAAATTCTGGAAAGCATTCTGCGCCCTTTGCCTGGCCCTGACTATGGCCCTGTCTCTGGCCGCCTGCACGGACAGCAAAGAACCCACTGAGCCCTCTACCGAGCCTGTTGCCGAGAGCACTGCTCCCACTGAGGAACTGACCGAGGCTCCCACCGAAGCTCCCACGGAAGAAGCCACCGAGGCTCCTACCGAGGAAGAGACTGAGGCTCCCACTGAGGAAGAGACCGAGGCTCCCACGGAAGAAGCGACCGAAGCTCCCACCGAAGAGTCCACTGAGGGCTAAGCTCCCTGCACATACACGGGAGGAGAAGTATGAAATTCTGGAAAGCATTTTGCGTTCTCTGTCTGACCCTCACCATGATCCTGTCTATGGCTGCCTGTACAGGCAGCCAAGACCCTACCACCCCCTCCACAGAAGCGCCGACCAGTGAAGCCGCGCTCTCTACAGGAGAGGCAACGGAACCCAACGCCATTCCTGCCGACGGTTCCGAGCTGGGCGAAGGGCAGCACAGCTTCACCTTCCAGGTTCAGATGGCCGATGGCACGGCATATCACTACACCGTTCACACCGATGAAGAGACCGTAGGCGCCGCCCTGGTGGCCCTGGGCCTCATCGAAGGCGAGGAAGGCTCCTATGGCCTGTACGTCACCACAGTCTTGGGCACCACCCTGGACTATGACGCAGATGGTTACTGGTGGGCCCTGTCCGAGAACGGCACAGACGCCTCTGTAGGCGTGGACAGTCTGCCAGTCAACGATGGCAGCACCTACGCCTTCACCGCCACCAAAGCTTGACTTACCGGGTACCTGCCGGAGGCGCCGGGATGGAACTGCCTTCCCGCCGCCTTTGGCAGGGTTCCCTTTGCCCCTACCCCATCTTTTTTCGGGACTGGCAAAAAAACTCTTTACAAACAGGCTTGTCTCTGCTATAATAATTCCGCTTTCACAAGTACGCGCCGGTGGCTCAATGGATAGAGCATCGGATTCCGGTTCCGAGGGTTGGGGGTTCGAGTCCCTTCCGGCGTACCAATGAGAACACATGCCACAAGGGGTATGTGTTCTCATTTATTTTATGCCGAAAGGGACTCGAAAGACCGGACCGGCAGTGCCGGGTAAGAAATCAGAACGTGACCCGGCTCTCCTGCCGCTATTGTATCACGGGCATCCCAAAACCTGCTGATACCTGAAATATTAACTTTGAAGCTTATGATACGAGGAGGAAGCAGCATGTACAAATTTGGATGCATTGGCATCGGAAACATGGGTGGCGCCGTGGCTCAGGCCTTGGTGCAGGCCGCCGGGGGTGGCAGCCTGATGGTCAGCAGCCGGACCCGGGAAAAGGCCGAGGCCGCAGCGGCGCGGCTGGGCTGCATGGCCGGAGACAACCGGGATCTGGCCGCTCAGTGTCAATACCTGTTCCTGGGGGTAAAGCCCCAGATCCTGCCCGGCGTGCTGGAGGAGCTGGCACCGGTGCTTCGGAGCCGGAAAAGCCCTTGTGTGCTGGTGTCCATGGCGGCAGGCGTCTCCCTGGCCCGGCTGCAGAGCCTGGCGGAAGGCTGCCCTGTGGTGCGGATTATGCCCAACACTCCGGTCTCTGTGGGGGCCGGTCTGGTGCTGTACACCCCAGGGGAAGGGCTAACAAAGGAGCAGGAGTCCCAGCTGACGGCAGCTCTGGCCCACGCCGGTCAGGTGGACAAGCTCCCGGAGCCCCTGCTGGACGCCGCCAGCGCTGTGGCAGGCTGCGGTCCCGCCTTTGCCTGTCAGTTTCTGGAGGCCTTGGCCGATGGCGGCGTAGCCTGCGGTTTGCCCCGGGAAAAGGCTTACCGCTACGGCGCCCAGATGCTCCTAGGCACCGCCTCCCTGCTCCTGGCCACCGGCAGTCACCCAGGTCAGCTAAAGGACGCCGTCTGCTCCCCTGGCGGCACCACCATCCAAGGCGTCCGCGTCCTGGAGGAGCATGGCCTGCGGGCAGCCGTCATGGACGCCGTCCTGGCTGCCTTTGAAAAAAACGGCGCCCTAGCCTCTTCCCATTGATCCCGCCTGAATCCCTCAACCACGTCATCCCACGGAGGCTGCCTGTAATATATCACCGTACCAGCTGGAATTGTGGAATCACTTGCCCTCAGAGGAACATCCCATTCCAGACCATCTCCCTGGCGGTTTTTGAAAACTGGCAACAGCATCTTAAAAAAGCAGGCAAAAACACTTCCGGCAGCCCATCTCAGGCTGCCGGACTTCTCATATAATACCAGCCAGAACCGGCGTTCCAGTTACCGGGGCAACGCTGGAGACTGGGGCGGACGGTAGACGCCGGAGGCGGCCATGGAGACAAAGTCCTCGTCCGAGACGATGATGTGGTCGGCCAGAACGATGCCCACGGCGTCCAAGGCGGTGCTCAGCCGCTCCGTTGCGGCGATGTCCGCCTGGGAGGGTAGTGCAATGCCGCTGGGGTGATTATGGGCCAACACCACAGAGGTGGCATTTACCGACAGAGCAAACTCCACAATCTTCCGGATGGGCACCCCCGCCGCATTGACGCTGCCCCAGCCCAAAATTCGGCAGGCCAGGGGCTTGCACTTGGCGTCCAGACACAGGGCACACACCGCCTCATCCCGGAGTCCAAAAAACCGGGGGGTTAAATAAGCGCCACAGCGCTCCACCGTATTCAGGACCTGCCCGGCGCTGCTCCTCTGGATCATGTAATACCGGCTGGCGGCGGTCACCAGCTGGAGCAGGGTGGCTCCATTCTCCCCCATACCGGGAACCTGGGCCAGGGCAGAGACGGGAGCCTCCAGCACACCGGACAGGGAGCCAAACTGCTCCAGCAGAGCGTGGGCTATGGGATTGGTATCCCGGCGGGGTATGGCATAAAACAGCAGCAGCTCCAGGACCTGGACCTCGTCAAAATTGTCCAGCCCCTCCAGAAGAAACCGCCGCCGGAGCCGCTGCCGGTGTCCCTCGTGGGTGGTCATGGCACACCTCCTTGGAAGATTCGGAAAAGACTTGCTATTTTCGTCAAAATTCGATACAATTGGCACATCAGTCAAAGGCTGGAAGGATTTCTCTGGGTGTCGTTCAAAAAACTGCACATCCTAAGGGCAATCCAAACGGGAGGATGACCATGGAACAACAACAGAATTGGCCGGAGCTGCTGGAGCTGCTGGAACGGCCCGCCTTCACCGTGGAGCAGGGCCGGGTATCCTGGGCAAATCAGGAGGCCCTGACCAGGCTGGTGCCCCAGGGGCAGGAAATCCACTCTTTGCTGCAAACCGGCGCAGAGGAATACGCGGAGCTTGGCAACGGAAGCCTCTGCCTGTCCCTGCAGATCGGAGATTCCAGACAGGAGGCCGCCGTCCGGCGGCTAAATGGGGGCGTAGACCTGTTCCTGCTGAATCAAGAGGCGGACCTGGCGGGCCTGAACCAGCTGGCTCTGGCCGCCCGGCAGCTCCGGGAGCCTCTTGGCAACGCCATGCTGGCAGCAGACAGGCTCTTCCCCGAGCTGGAGCTGACGGAAGCTCCTGGCCTCCAGGACCAGATGTCCACCATAAACCAGGGGCTGTTTCAGCTCCTGCGAATCATCAACAACATGGCCGATGCCGGTCAATACCTCACCGCCCGGCAGCCCAACCGGGAGGTTACTTCCTTGGGCAGCTTTTTTGGGGAGATTGCAGAGCGGGCCTCCACGCTGACGGCAAAGGCTGGTGTCCGGCTCACCTACACCCCGCCCACCCGGGAGGGCATGGGCAATCTGGACCGGGACATGGCTGAGCGGGCCTTCTACAATCTCCTATCCAATGCCCTGCGCTTCACCCCCAAGGGAAAGACCATCCAGGTCACCCTGACTCTGGACCGGGAGCGGGCTGTACTCCGGGTCCAGGACCAAGGTGAGGGCCTCCATCAGGAGATTCAGCAGGATCTCTTCAGCCGGTACCGCCGGGCCCCCTCGGTGGAAGACGGCCGGTTCGGCCTGGGGCTGGGACTGCTGCTGGTGCGGCAGACGGCGGCCCTTCACGGCGGTGCCTTGCTCATCAGCGAAGCCCCGGAGGGCGGCACCATAGCCGCCCTGTCCTTCCGGCGGAATCTGCCCGCCTCCGGCGCGTTCCGTTCCCCCATGGCAGACCTGGATTACACCGGATGCCGGGACCACGGCCTGGTAGAGCTCTCCCGGGAGCTTCCCCGGGACCTATACGATCCTCAAGCCATTCATTGACCGTTCCCCAGATGGACCCGGAACACAGGGCGCTGCCTTTGGGCCGCGCCCTGCGGCTTTTCCAAGCGTCACGCCAGCACTGGCTTCAGATATTGGCCGGTGAAGCTGGCGGGAACTTCCGCCACCTCCTCCGGCGTGCCCTGGGCCACAATGGTCCCGCCGCCGTCGCCCCCCTCGGGGCCCAGATCCACGATATGGTCGGCCGTTTTGATCACATCCAAATTGTGTTCAATGACCACTACTGTGTTCCCTGCCTCCACCAGCAGCTGTAGCACGTCAATGAGCCGGTGTACGTCTGCCGTATGCAGGCCCGTAGTGGGTTCATCCAAAATATAAATGGTGGAGCCTGTAGCCCGCCGAGACAGCTCCGTGGCCAGCTTCACCCGCTGGGCCTCGCCGCCGGACAGGGTGGTGGAGGACTGCCCCAAGCGGATGTAGCCCAAGCCCACCTCCACCAGGGTCTGGGCCTTCCGCCGGATCTTGGGCAGGTTTTCGAAGAAATCCACAGCCTCCTCCGCCGTCATCTCCAGGACGTCGGAGATATTTTTGCCCTTATACTGCACCTCCAAGGTCTCCCGATTATACCGCTTGCCGTGACAAACTTCACAGGGGACATACACATCGGGGAGAAAATGCATCTCAATTTTGACCAGGCCGTCGCCACAGCAGGCCTCGCACCGTCCCCCCTTTACATTGAAAGAGAACCGGCCCGGGCCGTAGCCCCGCATCTTGGCGTCGGCGGTAGCGGCAAACAGGTCCCGGATGTCGTTGAAGAGGCCCGTGTACGTGGCGGGATTGGACCGGGGCGTGCGGCCAATGGGGCTCTGGTCAATGGCAATCACCTTGTCCAGATGCTCCAACCCCTCCACGCAGTCGTGCTCCCCGGGCCGGGTCCGGGCGTGGTTCAGCTTGGCGGCCAGGGTCTTATAGAGCACCTCATTGACCAGGCTGGACTTTCCGGATCCGGAAACGCCGGTGACGCAGATGAAGGTCCCCAAAGGAATGGACACGTCCACATTCTGCAAATTGTTCTCCCGAGCGCCCCGCACCGTGAGGAAGTTGCCGCTGCCGGCCCTCCGGCAGGCAGGGACCGGGATTTTCTTCACCCCGGACAGGTACTGCCCCGTCAGGGACCGGGGGCAGGCCATGATGTCCTCCAAGGTTCCGGCTGCCACAATCTCCCCTCCGTGGATGCCGGCACCAGGACCCACATCCACGATGAAGTCCGCCGCCCGCATGGTGTCCTCGTCATGCTCCACCACCACCAGGGTGTTGCCCAAATCCCGCAGATGCTTCAGGGTCTCCAGCAGCCTGCTGTTGTCCCTCTGGTGCAGACCAATGGAGGGCTCGTCCAGGATATACAGCACCCCCATGAGGGATGAGCCAATCTGGGTAGCCAGACGAATCCGCTGGCTCTCTCCGCCGGAAAGGGTCCCGGCGCTGCGGCTCAGGGTGAGGTATTGCAGCCCCACATCCCGAAGGAAGCAGAGCCGAGCCCGGATTTCCTTCACAATGGGGGCGGCAATCACCCCTTGATTCCCCTCCAGCTGAAGGGAATCCACAAAATTCAGAGCCTTCACCACAGTGAGGCGGCAGAATTCCGACAGCCCCAGTCCTCCCACAGTGACTGCCCGGGCCATATCCGACAGCCGGTCCCCATGACAGCGGGGGCAGGGGGAGGTGGACATACACTCCTCCAGCTCCTTGCGCATGGCGTCGGAGGGTGTCTCCCGGTAGCGGCGCTCCAGGTTGGGGATGATCCCCTCGAAGGGCTGCTCCAGAACCCCCATGCCGGTACCCCGGTTGTAGGTCATCTTCAGCTTCTCCCCCTTAGTGCCGTAGAGGATGACGTCCTTGGCCTCCTGAGGCAGGGAGGCAAAGGGTTCCGTCAGGGAGAAATGATATTTCTGAGCCAGGGCGTCAAAATACATGCGAAAAATGGAGTCTGTGCGCACGCTGTTCCAGCCGGAGACCTGAATGGCCCCCTCCAGAATGGACTTGGAGGGATCGGGAATCACCAGAGCCGGGTCCGCTTTCAGCCGGAAGCCCAGGCCGGTACACTCCGGGCAGGCGCCGTAGGGGGTGTTGTAAGAGAACATCCGCGGCTCCAGCTCCGACAGGCTGATGCCGCAGTCTGCGCAGGCGTAGTTCTGGGAGAAGTCCAGATCCCGGTTTTCCCCCGGCAAGTGGACCGTCACCAGGCCCCCCGCATGGGCGCAGGCAGTCTCCAGAGAATCCGCCAGACGGCGGCGGAGGTCCGGCCGCAGCACCAGCCGGTCCACCACCAGCTCCACCGTGTGTTTTTTATTCTTCTCTAGAGGGATCTCCTCATTGAGGTCATATAGAATGCCGTCCGCCCGCACCCGGGCGAAGCCCGCCTTCCGGGCGTCCTCCAGGACCTTTCGGTGCTCTCCCTTCTTCCCCCGGATCACCGGGGCCAGGATGAGGAAGCGGGTGCCCTCCTCCAGGCCCATAACCTGGTCCACAATTTGGTCAATGGTTTGGCGGCGGATCTCCTTGCCACATTTGGGGCAGTGGGGCACCCCCACCCGGGCCCACAGCAGGCGAAGGTAATCGTAAATCTCCGTCACCGTGCCTACGGTAGAGCGGGGGTTCTTGGAGGTGGTCTTTTGGTCAATGGAAATGGCGGGAGACAGGCCGTCGATGGAGTCCACATCCGGCTTGTCCATCTGGCCCAGAAACTGCCGGGCGTAGGAAGACAGGGACTCCACATACCGCCGCTGCCCCTCGGCATAGATGGTATCAAAGGCCAGGGAGGACTTGCCGGACCCGGACAAGCCAGTGAACACCACCAGCTTGTCCCGGGGGATGGTCAGGTCCACATTCTTCAGATTGTTTTCCCTGGCTCCGTGTATGATGAGTTGGTCGTTCATTGGGTAACCTCACATAGAACTAGAAAATTTGTTCTATAATTGTAGCACATCCAAGCGAAAAATGCAACCAAAAATCCCGCATTTACAGCATAACAGGTGCCCCAAGCTCAAGGCTGGTAGAACACCCGAATCCTCCAGTGGCGCAGAAGCGTCAAGGGGATTCAGGGGCGCAGCATTCCGAAAGCCCTCTGCTATTGTACCACATTTTCCACTTCTCTACAACATCCGCTCTGTTTTTTCTCTTTGGAATATTGCCCGCCAGGGCAGCAGGATCCGCTTTATCTGTACTGGCGTGGGAGCGCTCTGCCTGTGCTGCTGTGTCCCTTGCAAAACGCCGGAGCATCCCGTATAATAGGAGAAAACCAAAAAGGAGGATTGACTATGATGCTGACCGAGGTTCTTCCGGAGGCCCTGCCCGATGCCCAAGCGGTGAAAGGCTTTTTTGACTCCCTGACCTGGCAGAAGGTAATTCCGCCTCTGGTGTTGCTGCTTGTGGGCCTGGTAGCAGTCCGCCTGCTTCTGCGTCTGTTCGACCGGGCCCTGGAGCGTTCCCGGCTGGAGCGGGCCGCCTACGCCATGCTCCGGTCCGTGATGAAGGTGCTGCTGTACTTCATCCTGCTTCTTCTGGTGGCGGCCCAGCTGGGCGTGGATGTGTCCAGCCTGGTGGCCATTTTAAGCGTCATCTCTCTGGCCCTGTCCCTGGCAGTCCAGGGAGCCCTCACCAATGTGGTCGGCGGCGTCACGCTCCTCACCACCCGTCCCTTCAAAGCCGGGGACTTTGTGGAGCTGGGGGATCAATCCGGTACCGTTTTGGAAGTGAGCGTCACCTACACCAAGCTCCAAACCCCGGATAACAAGATCGTCAGCATCCCCAACAGCACCGCCGCTGCCGCCCGGATCACCAACTTCTCCGCCGCCGGCACCCGCCGTGTGGATCTCACCGTCTCCGCCTCCTATCGCAGCCCGGTGGAATCGGTGAAGGCGGCCCTCCTCCGGGCGGCCAACTCCCCCACCAGCCTGTTTACCCCCGAGCCCTTTGCCGGGGTAAAGGAATACGGCGACAGCGCCATTACTTATGTCCTGCAGGTCTGGTCCAGCGCCCCGGACTACTGGACCACCTACTTCACTGTGAATGAAGCCATCAGCCGGGAGTTTGCCCAGGACGGCATTGAAATGACCTATCCTCACCTAAATGTCCACCTGGACAGCAACCCCTGACGGAACAATTCCGTCCCTATTTTTGAAGGACAGGAGGCACACCCTTGTGGACGACAACCTCATCATCGACCTGTACTGGCAGCGGAACGAGCAGGCCGTCGCCGAGACGGAGGCCAAATATGGCCCCTATTGCCGCTCTATCGCCTATGGCATCCTCCAGAACAACCAGGACACGGAGGAATGCGTCAACGACACCTGGCTCCGGGCCTGGGACTCCATCCCACCCCAAAGACCCGGGCGGCTGTCCGCCTTCCTGGGCCGCATTGCCCGGAACCTGGCCCTGGACCGGTATGATTACAACCATGCCGCCAAGCGCTCCGGTCCCTTCGACCAGCTGCTCTCTGAGCTCAGCGAGTGCATCCCCTGCCAGCGGGACGACTTCGCCCAGCTGGAGCTCACCCAGATTCTCAACAGTTTTCTCCACTCCCTGCCGGAAAGCAGACGGAACCTGTTTCTCCGCCGGTACTGGTACTGCGAGTCCGTGGAGGAGCTGGGGCGGCGGTACCGCATGAGCCAGAGCGCAGTGAAATCCAGCCTGTTCCGCACCCGGAACAAGCTCAAAGCTTATTTGGAAAAGGAGGGTGTTGGAATTGAATGAACGGCAACTCTTCCGCGCCTTGGGGGATGTAGACGACAGCCTGCTTGAGGCAGCGGAGCGTCTTCCCCACCGAAAAAAGCCCCGTCACACCGGCCTTTGGATCGCCGCCTGCCTCTGCCTGGCGGCCCTCTCCCTGGCAGCGCCCTATGTGGCCCTGTTCACCAAAGGTGCCTCCTCTGCCGATCCCAAAGCCGCCGTCTCCACCCAGGACGCTCCCGGCGCTACGGAAGCCGCGCCCAGGGCCTCCTCTGACAGAAACGGATCCATCCAAGAATTCGCCCCAGAAACCCAGGCAACTGCCCCTCACACCCAGGTAAACACAGCCTCCACGGCCCCCTCACAGAGCTATAGCCCATGCCCGGATGACTTCTCCTTCTCTCTTGCCTGGGAGGGAAACGCCTATGACAGCGCCACGGGTCTCCTCACCCGCCCAGACGGGGAAACCGTCCCCCTACCTCTCAGCGAAGAGCAGCGCCAGCGTGCCTGGGCCCTGCTGTCCGGTCTGGAATTCTCAGAGGTCGGGGAGGGCGAGCAGTCCATTTCCCTCACCGCCTATGGCCAGACCGCCTCCATGAACCTCAGCCAGGAGGAGGAGGGGCCAGCCCAAACCATTTTAGAGGAACTCATCCGCCTGATCTGCCCGGAGGAACCGTAGACCAGAGCGAACATACAAAAAGGAGCTATGTAAGATGGAACAAACGAAAACCACCTGTCTGGAGGTCTGCGTAGACAGCTTTGCCTCCGCCATGGCCGCCCTGGAGGGCGGCGCAGACCGGCTGGAGCTTTGCTCCTGCCTACTGGTGGGAGGACTGACGCCAGATGTGGCCCTTCTGGAGCAGATCCGCCAGAGATCGGATATTCCCATTCGGTGCCTCATGCGTCCCCGCTTTGGAGACTTTCTCTACACCCCGGAGGAAATCCAGCTGATGGAGCTGCAAATTCCCCGCCTGGCCTCCGCTGGGGCCAACGGCTTCGTCATCGGTTGCCTGACGCCGGAGGGCCGGTTGGACCGGCGGAGCATGGAGCGCCTGGTGAACGCTGCCGGGGGCCGGGGCCTGACCCTCCATCGGGCCTTCGACGTAAGCCGGGACGCTGCAGAAGCCTTGGCTGACGCCGCTGGCCTGGGAATCGACACCGTCCTCACCAGCGGTCAGGCCGCCGATTGCTGGACCGGGCGGGAATGTCTGGGCAAGCTCCTGGCCTCCGGCACTCCCTTGGAAATGATGGCGGGAGGCGGCGTGAACGCCGGAGTAATCCGGAAGCTGCGGGCTCTGTATCCCCTGCGCACCTTCCACATGAGCGGGAAGGTCACCCTGCCCAGCGCCATGACCTTTCGGCGGGAAGGCGTCCCTATGGGCCTTCCCGGTCTGGACGAATTCAGCATTTGGCAGACCAGCAAGGACCAGGTCCGGGCAGCTGCCGCTGCATTGCAGGAGGAGATTGTATGCTAAGTGATAACATCCGCCGCTTTTCCCGGGAGAGCTGGGAGGCGGCACAGAAGGATCTGGGCGAAGCCGGCCGGGCCGCCCAAAGGGAGCTGGACCGGCTCACCGGAGATGAACGGAGCCTCATGGAGCTGGCCCTGGGGACCCTCCCCGCCTCTGATGTGGCCAGCGTTCCCTTTGACGTGCTTTTGGGCTACGCCCGTCACGCCCTGCGCCTGCGGGAGCGCTCCCCCTACTGCCGGAATGTGCCCGAGGACATTTTCCTCCACCACGTGTTTTATCCCCGGGTGAACTCCGAGGATCTGGTGGATTGCCGGGGTTTTTTCGCCCAAATGGTAGCCCCGGAGATAGAGGGGCTGGCGGGACGGGAGGCAGCCCTGGCAGTCAACCGGTGGTGCGCCCGGCAAATGACCTATGAAACCACAGACAACCGATCCATGAACCCCGTCACATGCTACTACTGCGGCCTGGGTCGCTGCGGCGAGGAGTCCACCTTCGGCGTCACCGCCCTCCGGTCCGTGGGCATTCCCGCCCGGCAGATCTATGTGCCCTGGTGGAGCCACTGTGACGATAATCACGCCTGGGTAGAGGTCTATGTGGAGGGAGACTGGCACTTTTTAGGCGCCTGCGAACCGGAGCCCATCCTGGACCGGGGTTGGTTCAACAGCGCCGCCAGCCGGGCCATGGTGGTGTGCAGCCGGACCTTCTTTGACTTCATCGAGGAGGGCCTGCAAAAAGAAGCCTTGGTTCAGCGTCAAGGCATGTGCCTCATGTACAACGAAACCAGCCGGTACGCAGCAACCGCCCGTCTCACCGTATCCGTGGAGAACCCCCAGGGCGCGCCCCAGTCCGGCGCCTGGGTCCGGTTCTACGTGCTGAATATGGCCGGTCTTGCTCGGATTGCAGCCCTGGAGACCGGGGCGGACGGCGCCGTGACCCTGGAAACCGGCCTGGGTAGCCTCCTGGTGGAGGCGGAGCTGAATGGCAAATTTGCCTGGAGCACCCTGGAAATCTCCGGGGACACCGCCTACCGTCTGGTCCCGCAGAAAGAGGAGCCGGAACAGGAACCCTGGGCCTGGGACTTCATCGCCCCGGCGGCAGGAGAGAAAACCCGCCGCCCCCTGACCCCGGAGCAGGCCCGGGAAAAGGCTGCCGTTCTGGCATCGGCCCGGCAGGCCCGCCTGGCCCGGATCGAAAGCTACTGGAGCCCCCGGTACGAAACCGGAGACGGTCCTCTGGACCGGGTGTTCCGGATGGCCGGAGGAAACGCAGAAGCCCTGTGGCAGTTTTACCAGACCACCCCGGAGACCGGCAAGCCCTGGGCCAAGGCTCTGCTTCTCAGCCTGGCCTCTAAGGACTGGCGGGATGTGAAACCGGAGGTGCTCCAGGCCCATCTCACCGGGGCCCTGGCTTTGCCGGGCCAGGACAAGCCGGAGTTTGTGCCCTACGTCCTCTGCCCCCGGATTGGCTTTGAGCTTCTCACCGACTGGCGCACGCCCATTCTGGCCCGGCTTTCTCCCATGGAACAGGACCGGTTCCGGCAGAACCCCCAGGCTCTTTGGTCTTGGATCGGGGAGCAATTCCCGGAGAGAGGCTGCCGCTGGCATCCGGTACTGTGGCTGCAGCCCGGGGCGGCCCTCTCCCTGGGCGCGGCGGACGGTAAGGGACGAAGGCTGCTGTTTGTAGCAGTGCTGCGGACCCTGGGCGTCCCTGCCCGGCTGAACCCGGTGGATGGCAAGGCCCAGTACTGGAACGGGTCCGGCTTTACCACTGTGGAGGCTGCCGGCCCGGTGGAGCCCATGGGAACCCTCACCGTCCAGTTCCCGGAGCCCCTGACCTACAACCTGAGCTGGACCCTGGCCCGGTGGTCCAGGGGATGGCAGACGCTGGACCTGAGCGGTGAGCCAGGCCCGGCTTACCCCCTACCCCTGGGCCAATACCGGCTGACCACCGTAAACCGGCTGCCAAACGGAAACCAGCTGGCTCGCTTCGTTCCCTTCCGCCTCACCCCAGAGGGCGCAACCATAGAGGCCCTCCGACGTCAGGGAACCCTGGAGCAAATGCTGGCTCGGTTCCCGGTGTGTCCGCCGGTGGCGCTTCCTGGGCTGCATCTCCAGGTGTACCTGGAGGTGGGCACAGAGCCCACGGAGCATGTGCTGAATGAGCTGCTGGAGTCTGCCACTCGGGTCCGGGAGGCCATGAGCCGGGGCCTGGGTCTGCTCCTGCTCCTGCCCCAGGCCGCCGCCCGGCAGGACCCCACCTTAGGTAAGGTCCTGGCTGCCCTGCCGGACACCACCGTCATGGAGGCGGACTTCGCCGGAGCCCCCCTGGATGCCATGGCACGGGCCCTGTACGTAGAGCCAGGCCTCTGGCCCCTGACTGTCCTCACCGACGGCCAGACCGCCTACTACGGCCACGCCGGCTATGCCGTAGGCGCCATCCCCCTGGCCCTGGACTTGGTACGGGCCCTAGGTGAATGCCCATGTGTCGTAAAGTGACACATGCCTCGGATAAACGCCTATCCAGCTGTTCTGCTGCGGCTACTGGATTCCTGTAATGGTTCATAATTGAGCGCTCTTTGCCGCCGGGTAAAGAGAAAAGCGCCAGGCTTTCCATCGTTAGGCCATTGAAGATGGAAAGATCTGGCGCTATTTTTAATTTTAATAGGGACGGGAGTATGTGAGATTTGTCGTTGGGGTTCTCCGCTTTGGTCTCACAGCTTTCTTCCAGGATTGTGATGATTACCTTTCACGCCATCATCCATGAGATATGGCTGGTGTATGGCTTACATATCCAGCAAGAAAAAGCTTAGTTGTGTTGCTTGGATTTGTAATATATAAGAAAATAAGGCAGGAGAAATGGTTTATGAAAATTGCAGAAAGAAGCGCACTGCTTGTCATTGACATTCAGCAGGAGGACTTTCGGGAAATGCGGGAGGATAACTTAAATGACCCAGCGTGGGATTGCATCCGCAACGCCAAACGGGTATTGGATGTTTTCCGAGCAAAGAAGCTGCCCGTCATCCAGATTAAAGAAGTCCACCGGCCGGACATGGTAGATTTTGGCCGGGAATTGGACGGGTCCGAGGGAATTCATTGTATAGAGGACTCTCCTTACACAGATTATGCAAAATTGACCTACCCCATCCAGGGAGAATATCTGATTTCTAAAAGGAGATATAGTGCATTTTTCGGAACTGACCTGGAAATTTTGTTAAAAGGTCTTCATGTGGATACGCTGTACCTGATTGGCGGGCTGACTGACGTTTGCATTCACTATACGGCGGTAGACGCGCATCAGCATGACTATCATATCAAAGTAGTCACCGATGCCGTTGCAGGTTCCAGCACGGAAGCCCATCATTATGCGTTAAGAGCAATCCAGTATTTGCAGCGCAATGCATTGATCACTGTTTCGGACATAGAGTCGGCCTGAAACAGTTAAGCAAATCCAAGGAGGAAATTTAAAATGGAAAAAGATGAAATATTCATGGGGAAAGCCATAGAATTGTCCGCGTTAGCGGTGGAACACGGAAACGAACCTTTTGGAGCCGTCCTAGTGAGGGACGGTGAGATTGTCTATACAAACGAAAACCAAATCCACTCTGCTGCTGATCCAACCTTTCATGCGGAAGCAGGGCTTATCAGAAGGTTTTGCTGGGAAACACATATCACAGACCTAAGCGATTATACGCTGTATTCCAGCTGTGAACCATGCTTTATGTGTTCCGGTGCCATGGTATGGGCAAAACTGGGCAGACTTGTTTACGCCGCCAGCAATGTGGATTTAGGCAATATTCTTCAAGAAGACGGCTGCACTTGCAGCGAAATGGTATTTGCCCATTCTCCATGGAGACCGAAGGTGACTCCTGGAGTATTAAGAAATGAGAGTTTAGAGATATTAAGAAAATATTTTTCTAATCACTGAATGGGATAATCAATTCCTGCTCAAGACACCTGAAGCTGCGCCAATTTCATCAGCCCCCACCGGGCAGCAAAGCGCCAAGAAGAGTCTGCTGCAAAATTTCGCCTTTTTGTAGCAGGCTCTTCCTTTTCCCTGCAAAACCCCGGCCACCTGCCTGGCCTTTTTCATAAAGCGAGAAAAACAAGGACCTTTGAGCGGCCGTTTTGAGCTTTTTTTCCCAAATGTGCTTCCTTTCTTTTCGATAAAAATCATGATATACTAAATCCATGGAGTAAAAATCTGAGCAAGGGTGAATTGCCTGGTCAAACCGGTTCACGCAGCCTCTGTGCATCCCTTCTGAGACAAGTTTCATCACTTCCCAAAGGAGCGAAGCGCCCTCTGGAATCTTCAATTGGCACACCCACGCCAATTTTAAGAGGAGCCGCCGGCCACTTTCCGGCAAACCATCTGAAAAGGAGAATGAGTATGAAGAAGACACATTTGCCCTTCCGCCTACTTTCCCTGTGGTTGGCGCTGACGTTGCCGTGGGGCTTTGCCGCCCCCGCAGGCGCAGCCGCCGGTGGCCTCGCCAGAGTCAACATCCTCGCGGATGGGTTGACGCCGGAGGTAAGGCCCCATGTAGGCGTTGACTGCATGGAACAAGTGCTGCAACGCCTGGTCGCAGAAGACACCTACCCCATTCAAGGCAGCACCTGCCAGACAAACAGCTCCGGCAAGCTCCCTCTGGAGGAGCCGTGGATCCACGCAACAGGTTCTATCGTGGAGGTGGGCGACAACATCGCCACCTGGAACGTCTGCGGATTCAGCCCTGCCATTCTGGACCCCAACGCACCCCAGAATCTGGAAGAGCTGCAGGCAGCCGATCCGAAGGAAGTGGCCCAGCTGTCCAAATTTGACGGGCGGAACTATGGCATCATCACCCCCGTCAGAGACCAGGGCAGCAGCAACCTCTGCTGGGCCTATGCCTCCGTCAACGCCTCCGAGGCCTCCATTTTGCGCGAAGGCATTGACCCCAGCGCAACCTTGGACACTCTGCGGTTCTCTCCCACTCACCTGGGCTACATCCGCTTCAACCGTGGCCCGGATCTCCTGGGGAACACCGCCGGGGAAGAAGATCCCACAGCAGACTGGCTCCAGGCATCCGGTTCCCCCGGCTATTCCTCCACCCTGTTTTCCCAATGGTGGGGGCCGGTCCAGGACGGCACACCGATGGTCAACACCCCAAGCGTCATAGAGGAACACTCCGGCTATCGCATGGAGCACGCAATCGAACTAGACGGTCAGCGCCTCAGCAGCAATCCGGCGGCGCGCACCCGCATGAAGGAGGCCATCGCCCAGTACGGAGCCGTAACCTTCTCTTACAACTGGATTCATGAGGTCCCCTACGACAATCCCAGCAGGGGCGGCTTTGGGAACCCCCACGCCTGCACCATCATCGGCTGGGACGACACCATTCCCGCCAGCCTGTTTTCCGGTGGCGCATCTCAGGACGGCGGCTGGTTGGTGAAAAACAGCTACAGCTCCCTGCCCTATTTCTATCTGTCCTACGACAACAACAGCAGCTACGTATTTGCCTTTGATTACGCCACAAAAGAGGAATACGATTTCAACTATTTCTATGACAGCAGTGTTGACGATTTTGGCATGGCTGCTTCCTTAAATTATACCTGTGCTGCCAATGTGTTCCAGGGGCTCAAAGGCTCCGACAGCCAGACCGAGTACGTCAAGGCTGTCCAGGTAGGCTTCTACGGCAGCGGCGCTACCTGTGATGTGAAGGTCTACACCAATCTGCAGGACCAGCAGGACATGTCGGATTTGGCCAATGTAGACCCCACCCTGGGCACCCTGGCCGCCAGCGGCTCCGCCACCTTCGACCGCCCGGGATATCACACTGTACCCCTGGAGCAGCTTGCGGAGGTTGCACCGGGCAGCTATTTTAGCATTGTAGTTCAAATTTCTGGCAGCAGCCCCTACCTGCGGGTGATCCGGGCTGCGGATTGTAAGTCTTACGTCCTTTCCAAGTATGGCGCATGGCAGAAGTCCGGTCTAAACGTGCCCCGGCTGAAAGCCTACACCGTATTGGAGAACACCTCCACCGGCCTCACCCCGGAGGAAACGCCCCATGCATCCATTGACGATACCCCAGAGGCCCTGACCGGGCTCATGCCGGAAGCTACCTATCTGGTGAACAGCGCGGCCCTGACGGCAGGCTCACCGGTGTGACCGCCGGAATGGCGCACAGGGAGCAGCAGGGGCTGAGAGCCTGCCATTCATAAACATCCATATCCAGTCACACGAGGCGGGCCCGGCATATGCCGGGCCCGCCTCGTGCAGGTGCAAACAGTCTGATGCAGTTCCTGAAGCAGGCGTCAGGCTCAGGTCCTGGTTTAAAACGCCCATTCCGGCAAAATCCGCCTCCAAAGGCCGGGGCAGAGAGGTTTTTCTCCCATGTATGACACATTTTGTGGTTTCGCCCAAAGAATTTATCCAATATCTTGTGTTTCGACAAACTTTGCGGACAAAATATGCTATGTTGTACGCGACGACAGGGGGCGCAGGCAGACTGCAACCGCCGTCCGGTCGTCTGCCTCGCCGGCCGGGGCCGCCGCCACCAGAGCGGCGGCCAGGGCCTTGGGGGTCTGGCCAGTGAAATCCGCAATTTGGCTTTGAGTCTCCTCACTCTCCAAGCCATCGCTGATCAGGACCACCATCTCCTCCTTCTGCAAGGACAGCCGTATCACCTCCGCCTGGTGTGCCTCTCCGATTCCCACCCCAGGCGGCGGGGCGGCTGTCCCCATTCTCTTGGCACTTCTTCGGTGCTTCAGATAGCTGGGGGCAGCACCCCATTTATATAAACTGGCACGTCCCGTGTCCAGGTGCAGTTCCAGCAAGTCCGCCGTGGAAAATCCTCCTGTCTCCCGCAAGACATAGAGGTCATTCAAAGTTCCCAAAGCCTCCGCCCCAGGCATTCCCGCCTGCAAAAGCCCCGTGAGAATACGCAGCGCACTTTCGCTCTCCTGGGCCGCCCCCGGTCCCGTTCCCATGCCGTCGCACAGCAGGACATAGTACCGCAAGCCAGGCCCCGGGAAGTGCGCCCCCCGGTCTCCTGATGCCAGGAGACCGAACCGGCCCGCCGAGGCCACACCCAGCTCCACCCGGTACCTGGCCTGGGGCTCCGGCTCCGTGAGGCTCTGGGCAGTATCCTGAAGATACCGGGCCAGAAACCGGTATTGGTTGCCCAACGCCATCCGCCCCTCCCGCAGCCGGGCCCGGCACTGGCGCCTCAGGCGGAGGCCCGACAGGGCTCCATTGATGGACTCCAGGAAGGCCTCCGGGCGGCGGCAGCGGTCCAGGAAGGCCGGGGGCAGGTCCTCCGGAGCAATATAACGCTGGTCTAGAAGCCGGGGCGCAGCCCCGTTCAGGAGGGCATAGGTCTGCTCCGCCTCCCGGTTCCAGCAGGTCTCCCAGCGGGTGCAGCTCCGGCACACCGTGTTGGCGGCCTGGTCATATAAGGCAGCCGTGTCCTGGGAGGCCGCTCCGGGCAGCTCCCGGCTCAGGAGATCCTGAAGATACTCCAGCACCCCGGCAGCCGTCTCCAGGCGGCTTGCCACCTCCTGTGGAGGAGCAGCTGCCACGGTGGAACTTCCGGGCCGGACCCGGGCCGGAAGGAGCCCCGCAGCCAGTCCTCCCACTCCCAGGCCCAGAAACACATGGGGATCAAAGGTCCCGGCCACATACATAGCAGGCAGTGACCACAGTGCCGGGCACAGGAAAGGCAGAATCCGGCTTCGCCTGGCCAGAAGGGAGCCACACAAAAAGCCTGCGCACAACGCCGGCGTCACCGGCACAGAGGTAATCCGGGACAGGTCCACCGCCAACCCGCACAGTGCCACCGTGGGCAGCCCCGCCGTCCCCGTCCCCATGCAGGCGAGGAAAGCCGCAGACACCAGGCCCAGATCCAAAACCCGGAACCAGACCACCTGGCACAGGCCCAAGACCAGCATCGCGCCGGCGCAGGCATCTGCCAGCGTCCCCCGCTGGGTTCGCACCTGGTGGAATACGGCGGCGGAGCCCGCCGCACAGCCCACGCGGAGCAGGAAACCAACAAAGCCAGAGCTGTCCACCATCCCTCGGGCCAGGAGAAACACCAGGCCCAAGACCGCCGTCATGGCCCCACACAGGGCCGGCAGGAACCATGCCCGCCGCCGCAGCTCCGTCCCGGCAAACAGGGCCGCAGCCAGCAGACCCGCCACTATCCCGGCCATAGGCTCCAGGCAGGCCTCCGGCCCCCAAAACAGAAGGTAGCCGGCGCAGCTGCCCCCTGCGGCGGCCAACACCGTCCAATCCGCGTCCAGCCCCACCAGGAAGCCCAGGGCCAGGGGCAGAGGTGTGTTGCCGGAGGCGGCTGCAGAAAGGACAAAGGCCAACAGCCCTGCCCGCCCACATTGCACAATCCTCCGAACCCAAGGCATGTCCACCAGAGCCCGGATCTCCCGCCGCACAGTCCGCTGCCTGGGCGCCGGCGCCCGGGTTGGATTTTTCATGGAGCAACGCCTCCAGTCAGGTTTTCTTAGATTTTACCACGACCCCCCCGGCGGTTTCTGTCGGGAAAAGGCGGCAAAATTGGGAAAAGAATTCTCACCTGGCAAGCGTCAAATCCTTTGGCCCAGAGCAGCGGCAGGAAAGCGTGTGTTGCTGGAAGGAGGAAGATGGCCTGAGGATATAGCGCGCAACATCCCTGACACATCACACCCTATGCAGGGCAAATTGTCGAAGTCCCATGGGAAGCCGGAGGATGGTGCTACCGGCGCATCCGGGAAGCCGCGCCCTACCTGCCCCAAAACCTGTGTTAAAACATGCTGCAGCTCTCTCCGCTGGAAAGGGCTGCAGCATGTTATGTTTCTATTACCGGCAAGCTTCCATCAGCTCCCGGAACACTGGGAGACTTCTTTGAATCATGTCATAGGAGACGCAGTAGCAGATCCGGAACCAGCCTGGGCAGTCAAAGCCAGTGCCGGGGACCAAGAGGAGGTTTTTCTTCTTGGCCATTTCCGAAAAGGCCAGGTCGTCTCCATTGGGGGCCTGAATGAACAGATAGAAGGCGCCATCGGGGCTGGCCATGCGGTAGCCCATCTCCGTGAGGCTCTCCTGGAGGGCCTTCCGGTTCCGATCGTAGGCCGCCAGGTCCGGCCGCAAGTGGGCGCAGCGGGCGATGACCTTCTGCCACAGGGAGGGAGCGCAGACGTGGCCACCTGCCCGGGCGGCTCCCGCCACAGCGGCGTACAGCTCCTGGCTACCTGCTGCCCGATCGGGCACGCAGATGTAGCCAATACGCTCGCCCGGCAGGGACAGAGACTTGGAATAAGAGTAACAGACGATGGTATTGTCGTACAGGTTGGGGATAAAGGGCACCTCCACCCCGCCGTAAACCAGCTCCCGGTAGGGTTCATCCGCCAGGATATAAATGGGATGGCCGTACTCCTCCCCCTTCCGGGTGAGCAGCTGTCCCACGGCCCGGATGGTTTCCGCCGTGTACACCGTGCCCGTGGGGTTGTTGGGAGAATTCACAATCACTGCCTGGGTATGGGGGGTAATGGCCTGCTCCAAGGCCTTTAGATTGACCTGGAAATGCTCCGTATCGGCAGGTACCACCACCAGGTTGCCCCCCGCCGCCTTGGCAAAGGGCCGGTACTCCGGGAAGAAGGGGGCGATGGCCACAAACTCCGCCTCTGGCGTCGCTGCCAAAGCCCGCATAATGGCAATGAGGCCCGGCGCAGCGCCGCAGCAAATAAACAGGTTTTCCGGCCGGATTCCCGCTCCGTAGCGGTCATTCAGGTCCGCCGCAATGGCGCTCCGGGTCTCCATATCTCCCAGAGCGGAGGTATAGCCATGGACCCGGATGCTGTCCATATCCCGGAGGATCTCCACCACAGTCTCATTCACCTGGGGGGGCGAGGGAATGGAGGGATTGCCCAGGCTGTAGTCAAACACGTTCTCCGGCCCCACCACCTTGGCCTGCTGCAGACCATACTCAAACAGGTCCCGGATCACCGAACGGTTGGCGCCCAAGGCCCACATTTCTTTCGATACCATGTAGTAAATGCCTCCTGTTCATAAAACGTAGAAACCGAAAAGGGGAACGGTCCAGGCCGTTCCCTGCCGCCGCCGGTAGGGTCAGGGCTTGAACCGTCCGCCTTTTATATGCTTTTACTGCTTTCTGGCGGCCTCCAGACCGGCGCGATAGGCCTGCAGGTTCAGCTCCAGGAATTTAGGCGGAACCGTGTCCCGGATCACGTCTTCCCAGTCAATCTGCTCCAGCTTCAGCACATGGGTCAGGGCGCCGAAGAGGACGATGTTCATGCACTTGGCGCTGCCCAGGGACATGGCAATATCCGCAGCCTTCAGGGAAAAGACCTGGAAGGAGTTCTGCATGGCCTCCAGGCATCCGGCAGGATACTCGAACTGACCGGCGGCGATGGTAGCCGAGGCGATCTCATAGTCATTGATGACGGCCACACCCTGGGGCTTCAGGAAGTTGGCGTAGCGTACCGCCTCCATCTTTTCAAAGGCCACCATATAATCCGCCCCACCGTCGCCGATGAGGGGAGAATACACCTTCTCGCCCCAGCGGACCTGGGTGGAGACGGAGCCGCCCCGCTGGCTCATACCGTGAACCTCGGACATTTTCACATCATAACCGGCCCGCATCAGGCCGTTGACCAGGACCTTGGCCGTCAGAATGGCGCCCTGGCCGCCAACGCCTACCAGGAGAATGCTTTTTACTTCGCTCATGATCTCACTCCTTTCTCGAAATCGCGCCCACCGGGCAAACCTGAGCGCAGACGGTGCAGCCCACGCACAGAGTCGGGTCGATGGTGCTCTTGCCGTCCTTCATGCAGACTGCCGGGCAGCCCACCTTCAGGCACTTCTTACAGCCGATGCACTTGTCCGTATCCACCACGCACTGGCCGATGTCATGCTTGATCCGCTTGATGAGCAGGCAGGGCCGCCGGGTGATGATGGCGGCGGGAACCGTAGAAGCCAGGGCGTCGTCTACTGCCTTTTGCATGGCCTTCAGGTCCTGGGGATCCACAATGATCACATTCTGGAAGCCCATAGACTTCAGCACATCTTCAATCCGAATGGCCTCGGCGATGTCTCCCTGGAGGGTGTAGCCGGTGCCGGGGTTATCCTGGTGGCCAGTCATGCCGGTGATGGAGTTGTCCAGGACCACAGGAATCATGTTGCCCTTATTATAGATAATTTCCGCCGCACCGGTCATACCGGAGTGGAAGAAGGTAGAGTCGCCCACCACACCGAAAACCTTCTTGCTCGTTTCGCCGGAGACCTCAAAGGCCTTGCTCATGCCCATGGCCACAGTAAAGCCGCCGCCCATACACACCACGGAGTCCAAGGCGTTCAGAGGAGCCGCACAGCCCAGGGTATAGCAGCCGATGTCGCCGCCCACCACAAAATTCTTGTTCTTGGACATGGTGTAGAAGAAGCCTCTGTGGGGGCAGCCGGGGCACAGGACGGGGGGACGGGGCACCGCTTCCACAGCCACCGCCTTGGTCTCAGGCTCCTTGCCAAACACCCGCTGGGCCAGGAGCTGGGGATTCAGCTCATACAGAAGCCCGGTGAGCTCCTTGCCCACGCACTCGATCCCGGCGGCCTTGATCTGCTCTTCCATGAAGGGGTCCAGCTCCTCCATAACGTAAAGCTTCTCCACCTTGGCGGCAAACTCCCGGATGAGCTCCATGGGCAGGGGGTTGGTGAGGCCCAGCTTCAGGAAGGAGGCGTCCTCGGGGAAGACTTCCTTGGCGTACTGGTATGTAATACCCGCAGTGACCACACCGATTTTGGAGCCCTTGAGCTCCATCTTGTTCAGGGAGCAGGTGCGGCCAAACTCTGCCAGCTCCGCCATTTTCTTCTCCACCGTGGCGTGGTTCCGGTAGGCGTTGGCGGGAGTGCTGACCCGGTTGGCGATGTTTCGGGTGAAGGGCTCATATGGCACTTCCTTCCGGTCAGAGAACTCCACCAGGCTCTTGGAATGGCACACCCGGGTGGTCACCCGGTACAGGACCGGAATATGCCACTGCTCGGAAATTTCAAAGGCAGCCTTCATGAAGTCCACGCACTCCTGAGAGTCCGAGGGCTCCACCATAGGCAGCCGGGCAGCCCGGGCGTAGTGCCGGTTGTCCTGCTCGTTTTGGGAGGAGTGCATAGAGGGGTCGTCAGCGGAGACAATGACAAAGCCACGGTCCACCCCGTTGTAGGCAGCGGTAAAAATGGGGTCTGCCGCCACGTTGACGCCCACGTGCTTCATAGCCGTGAGGCTCCGCACACCACCCAGGGCCGCGCCGATGGCCACCTCCGTGGCCACCTTCTCGTTGGGGGCCCACTCGCAGTACAGGCTGTCCTTGTACTGGGGCAGGTTTTCAAAGATTTCCGTGCTGGGTGTGCCGGGATAGGCCGAGCACACCTTGACGCCTGCTTCATAGGCGCCTCTTGCTGCGGCCTCATTGCCGGAAAGCAAGTGTTTCATAGAGAATCCCGCCTTTCAAAATATATATAGCTTTGAGCTTGCTTGTTTTATTCCTGGCTTTCCTGGAGCATATTTGCTTCAATCAGCCAGTAGACCCGCTCCGCATCGGGAATGTTCACCAGGGCCGTGCGGTTCTGGTCATCCCGGCGGTAGGAACCCCGGCTGTAGTACCCCCGGGGCTCAGAGAGGTAGACCGTCCCCTCCCCATTGGATTTCACATGCTTCTCCAGGGTGGGGATCTGGCGGTAGGTCACAAATTTCGTGCCGCGATGCTCCATCAGAATCACACGTTTGTTGGTGACGCCATAATAGGTCCGCTTCTGTTTCCAGGCCGCGTGGAAAAAGCGGCCAATCACCATGTACAGCCCAACCAGAATAAAGGGCACGCCCCACAGTGCAAGCACCATCGGCGTTCCGCTTCTGATCGCCGAAGCCTCCCAAAAAACGGCAAAGCCACACCAAATCACGCTAAAGGGAATCATAAATCCATCGCCGGGCTGGAGGTGAACGCCCGGCGCCGGCCTGCCCTCCCAAAGGAGCTGCTCTCCCGGTTGCAGCATCCGCCTCAGATGCGCAGATTGATCGCCCTCCACAAGCCTCACACCTTCCCTGCCGTCACTGCGCCCAGGGCAATGGAGGCCAGCTTGCTCTCCGCGCTGTCGGCCCGGGACACCAGCACTACGGGAACCTTGGCCCCCAGAATGATCCCCGCGTTCTTGGCCCCGCCGAAGAGACTCATGGCCTTGCCAATGCCGTTGCCCACCTCGTAGGTGGGGACCAGGAGGATATCCGCTTGCCCCGCGCCGGGGGCGGTAAAGTGCTTGTGGCGGCAGGCCGCCTCACTCACAGCCAGGTCCAGCCCCACGGGGCCGCAGACCTGCATCCCATAAGGCGCCCACCGCTGGGTCATCTCCGTCAGGGCCTTGGCGTCCAGGTTGGATTGAACCTTGGGATTCACAACCTCCGCCCCGCAGACGCAGGCGGCGTTCATCCGCTCATAGCCCAGGGCCTGCAGCACCCGGGCCGCGTTTTCCAGAATTTCCACCTTCTTGGGAAGATCCGGGAAGGTGTTCATTCCGCCGTCGGTGAGGGCCAGCATCTTGTGGCCAGGCGCTTCATAGAGCATCACGTGGCTGATGAGCCGGCCAGTGCGCAAGCCGGTGTCCCGGTCGATCACCGCCCGCATCAGGTCCCCGGTGCCCAAAAGGCCCTTCATCAGAAAGTTGGCGCGGCCCTCCCGCACCTCTGCCACTGCCAGGGCGGCGCACTGGGCGTCAGAATCCGCCTCCACCAGGGCGTAATCTGCCGGGTTTTCCCCCAGGCTCTGGAGAATCTCCCGGATGTTTTCTCCGTTTCCGGTGAGCACCGCCTGGGCAATTCCCGCCCGGCGGGCCTGGGCCACCGCCTCCAGCACATCCCGGTCATGGGCCGCCGCAACGGCAATGGTCCGTTTCTCCGGGTTGGCTGCAGCCGCCTGCAAAATTGCAGAAATGGTATTGAGCATATGTATCCCCCTTCTGACCAATCTTCGACTGATCGCTGTAAATTACGGATAGACTTTCGCCTGCTCCCCGTGGAGAACCCGCAGAGCTCCCTCCGCCAGGGAACGCATCTCCTCCTCGCCAGGCAGGCGGAGAACCGGAGCCAGGTTCCCCACATAGTCCGTAATGGCCTGGGTGAACCGGTCGGAGTAGGCCATGCCGCCGGTGTAGACAATGGCGTCTACTTGGAATTTTAAAACGGCGGCCATGGCGCCGATGTCCTTGGCCAGTTGATAGGCCATGGCATCGAAGACCATGCGGCAGTCCGGGTCGTTCTCCTCAAAGGCCCGGCGCTCCACCTCACGAAAATCCTTGGTGCCCACATAGGAGTAGGCCCCAGCCTCAGAGCCCAGGAGTTTTTTCACTTCCTGCTTGGTAAGACCGGAGAAGCACAGGTTAATCATGGCATTCACCGGTAGGCTTCCGGCCCGGTCCATGCCAAAGGCGCCCTCATCCTTGACGTTGAAATCATCCACAGCCAGCCCGTTCTCATGGGCCGCCACGGAAACGCCGCCGCCCATATGGATGACAATAAGCCGGGCCTCTTCATAGGTCTTGCCCAGCAGCTTCGCCGCCTTCCGGGCAATGGACTTTTGGTTGAGGGCGTGGAAAAAGCTCTCCCGCTCCATGCCCTTGAAGCCGGTCACATGGGCCACCGGCGTCATCTCATCCACACAAACCGGGTCCACAAAGAAGGAGGGAATCCCAGCCATGTCTCCCAGCTCCCGGGCCAGGAGAACCCCCAGATTGGAGGCGTGCTCCCCATAGGGAGGATCCAGCACATCGGCAATGGCCTGGTCCGACACCGCATAGGTCCCGGAGGGAATGTGCCGCAGCAGGCCGCCCCGGCCGCACACGGCGTCAAAGTCTGTCATCTGGTAGCCGGCTTTCTCCACCGTTTCCAGAATGAGCTGCTTTCGGAAGGGACCCTGATCAATCACATGGGCATAGGGCGCCAAGTCCGCTGCATGATGAACCAGGTTTGTCTTAAAAACTTCGTTTTCTTCCTCAAAGATCGAGATCTTTGTGGAGGTGGCTCCGGGGTTGAGCACCAAAACCTTCATAAAAATCCTCCCAATGTCTGATTTCGCCCGTTTGACGCGGACATACATGTGTTTCTGATTTGTATGACCAAAGCGCGGGAAGTATGATGTTTACCAGGTTCATCTTATCATGCTGAAAAACCCATGTCAACCATCCTGCAAAAATTCTCCGCCAAGAAAGTCAAATTTTTGTGCATCTCGCCGTTCCTCATCCATCAATCTCCCTGTGGGCCCAGACGTACCACCAAGGCAAACCCTGCAAATTGGCCCGGGTCACACACAGACGCAGCGCGCCCCTACGGGGATGTACCGTGGTTCCCCGCATCCCATGAGTCTGAGGACGTAGGGTGCGGCATCCTTGACGCATCGGGGGCAGCATGTTCTGTAACCTGACGCTTTTAGGCAAGTCCGGGCCTACCCTTAGGCCGGTACGTTCAGGACGCCGCTCCCACAGATGGCAAATAAATCGGCCAACCGTTCTCCTTCCGGTTGGCCGATTTGCCTGTACGCAGTATTTTCAACCTTTGCTCCAGTTTTCCATCCCCGCTGGGGCTTACCATCAGCAGTAGAAATCCTTGATCTTCTTGGCCCGGCTGGGATGGCGCAGCTTGCGAATGGCCTTGTTTTCGATTTGGCGGATTCGCTCCCGGGTGACGCCGAAAATCTGGCCTACCTCCTCCAGGGTGTGGGTCCGGCCATCGTACATGCCAAAGCGCATCCGCAGCACATCCGCCTCCCGGTCTGTCAGGGTCCCCAGAATCTCCGACAGGGCCTCTGCCAGCAGGGCGTTGGAGGTGGCGTCGGCAGGTCCCGGGGTGTTGTCATCCTCCACAAAGGAGCCGATGGTGGTATCCTCCTCGTCGCCTACCGGCGTGTCCAGGCTCAGGGTATCCGCAGCCGTCCGGTTGGCCTCAATGATTTTCTCCACCGGCAGGTTCAGTTCCTTGGCGATTTCCTCCATGGTGGGCTCCCGGCCCAGCTCCTGCACCAGCTTCCGGTTGCAGCGGGTCGCCTTATTGATGACCTCCACCATATGCACCGGCACCCGGATGGTCCGGGCCTGATCGGCAATGGCACGGGTGATGGCCTGCCGGATCCACCAGGTGGCATATGTAGAGAATTTGTTTCCCTTTGTCCAGTCAAATTTGTCCACAGCTCGGATGAGGCCGGTGTTGCCCTCCTGAATCAGGTCCAGAATGTGCAGACCACGGCCGGAGTACTTCTTTGCAATGGAGACCACCAGGCGGAGGTTGGCTTCTGTGAGCTTGTCCTTGGCAGCCTTGTCCCCGGAGGCCACCCGCTTGGCCAGCTCCACCTCCTCATCGGCGGACAGGAGCTTCACCTGGCCGATTTCCTTCAGGTACATCCGCACCGGGTCGTCCAGGTTGTACTCGGCGGCCAAATCTACCGGGTCCACCAGCTCCTCTTCCTCCACCTCGCCCAGGTTCAGCTCTCCCCCCAGGTCGTCTCCCACAGGAGGCAGGGTATCGTCCAGGTCCAGATCCAGCTCCAAGTCTGCCCCCACGATTTGAATCCCCAGTGTGTCAAATTTTTCATAAATTTCTTCGATTTTTTCCGGAGAAATGTCCAGCTTTTCCAATTCTGCGTTCAGCTCTGAAGCCCGGAGCATGCCCTCTTTACGGCCCTTGGCAATCAGAGACTGTAACACAGCATAGGACTCGTCGCCTGCCTTTGCGGGCTTTTTTCCGTTGCTCATAAAAACGCACTTCCTCCACATGGATGTAATTTCGGCGGTCCCACACCACCATTTTGACTATATCCTGATTTTCGCAAAATGACAAGGGCAAAATCCTGGGAATTTACCCATTTCTCCCGGTAATTTTCCACCGGCAACCAGGAGGAACCGGGAAACCGTCAGGCTTCGCCTCTTTCCTCAGCAGAGTTTTCCCCGTCTTCTGACTTCTCATACGCAGGTTCTGTCGCTTCTATGGGATGCAGCGTAACCTCGCAGCGGTGGATGGGTGTGCCCAGGGTGTAAAACTTCTCTTCGTAATCGGTCATAATACCCACAGGTCCGTTTTCATGCAGGTTCCAGGTTACCGCCTGGACCGGAAAGTCCAAAGCCTGGAACTCCTCCAGGGAAAACTGGAACAGTGGGGCATTGTCCGTTTTAAAATGAATCTGCCCACCTGGAGTCAAAACCCGGCTGTACTTCTCCAAAAAACCGCGGTGAGTCAAGCGCCGCTTGGCATTCTTCTTCCGGGGCCAGGGGTCACAGAAGTTTATGTACATGCCGTCCAGTTCGCCGGGAGCAAAGCAGTCCTCAATCCGTGCCACATCGATATCCACAAAAAACACGTTTCGCAAATCCAGCTCCCGGGCTTTCTCCATGGCCACCACCATGGCGTCCGGCACCCGTTCCATGGCAATGAGGAGCATGTCCGGATTGGCGGCAGCCGTCTCCACCGTAAACCGCCCCTTCCCGCAGCCCACCTCGACCCACAGGGTCTTGCAAGAGGGCGCCAGATCCCGCCAGCGGCCCGGCATCCCTTCCGGCTCCCGGACCCACCAGTCTGCACACCGTTCCATCCGTGGGCCCAAATTTGGCTTTTTTCTCATTCGCATGGCACATTCCTCCCGCAGGCCAAAATAAAGCAATTTATTATAGCAAAAACCCCGCCGGGAGTCAAAAGAAATTTCAGTTTTCCGAAGAGTAACACACAAACTTCACAATAGCCGCACAGCTTCGCTTTTTCTTCCCCGGAGGCATAAGCGTACCGTTCAGACGAGCGCCCTTCGGTTCCAAGGGACCAGCAGTGGGAAACGGCATACCGCTCCAATGCAGGACATATCCCCTCAGATTCGTGGCACGGACCTGCGTGTCCGTCCACTCAATTCCACGCCACAGACCCGTCCCGGAACAGGCTCTCCACCCGGGCCCGCAGGCAGGCGGCTTCTGGAGTGTCGGCGTCTCCATGCCGGTCAATCCATAGGGCAGCTGCCGCCTGAGCTTGCTGCAGGAGGCTCACATCCATGGAAAGGTTGGCGGCTCGGAAGGTGGGCAAGCCGTGCTGCCGGTGGCCGAAAAAGTCCCCCGGTCCCCGGAGCTGCAAATCCTCCTCGGCAATGCGGAAGCCGTCCCCCGTTTTGCACAGAGCCTTCAGCCTGGCCTGGGTGTCCGGATTGCGGTTGTTGGACAGGAGGATGCAGTAGCTCTTGGCCGGTCCCCGGCCCACCCGGCCCCGCAGCTGGTGAAGCTGGCTGAGACCAAAGCGGTCCGCATCCTCCACCACCATCACCGTAGCGTTGGGCACATCCACTCCCACTTCAATGACGGTGGTTGCCACCAGGATCTGCGTCTTTCCCCGGGCAAACTCCGCCATGGCTGCCTCTTTTTCCGGTCCCTTCATTCGCCCGTGAAGGAGGCCTACCTGCAAATCCGGAAATACCCGCTGCCGTAGCGTCTCCGCCCAAACCTGGGCGGCCTTTCCGGATTCCGTTTCCCCCTCCTCCACACTGGGGCAGACCACATAGCATTGGTGTCCTGCCTGAACCTCCTTCCGCAGGAAGCCATTGAGCCGGGCACGGTAGGTCTCGTTTACTAAGAAGGTGTCTGTCCGCTGCCGCCCCGGTGGCAGCTCGTCCAGGATGGAAACGTCCAAATCTCCATACAGGATCAGCGCCAGGGTGCGGGGGATGGGCGTGGCGGACATCACCAGCAGATGCGCTCCCCGCCCCTTCTCTGACAGGGCCGCCCGCTGGGCCACGCCAAAGCGGTGCTGCTCATCGGTAATGACCATGCCCAGGCGGGCAAACTCCGTGGTCTGGGACAGCAGGGCGTGGGTCCCAATGGCAAGCTCCGCCTGTCCCCCTGCCAGAGCCAGACGAACCCGCTGCTTTTCCCCTCCAGTCAGGCTCCCGGTAAGGAGCACACACCGGACGCCCAGAGGCTCCAGCAGCCCCCCAAGGGTACGGTAATGCTGCTCCGCCAGGATTTCCGTAGGCGCCATCAAGGCCGTCTGCACCCCGTTTCGCGCCGCCCAGTAGGCGGCAGCCGCTGCCACCACGGTTTTTCCGGAGCCCACATCCCCCTGGAGCAGCCGGTTCATGGGCACGCCCCGGCGCAGGTCCCCGGCAATCTCCTCCATAGCCCGCCGCTGGGCACCGGTCAGGGAAAATGGCAGCCCGGCGCAGAAAGGCTCCAGCTCCAGATTTTCATAAGCTCCCACCTGCTGCACCGTCCGCCGGGCCCGCATCAGGCTGAGGCCTGCGGAAAATACAAAAAACTCCTCAAAAACCAGCCGCCGTCTGGCCCCGTCCAGCTCCTCGGCATCCTGGGGCTGATGGATGGCCCGGTAGGCCTTGTCTGCCGGAAGAATCCCATATTGGGTCCGGACCTCCTGGGGAAGAATCTCCGGCGGCGTCCCGCAGCTCTCCAGGGCCTGGAGCACTGCCTTGGAAACCGCTTTGTTTGTCAGCCCCGCCGTAAGAGGGTACACCGGCAAAATCCGCCGGGTCACAAGGGGCTTCTCCTCCGGCGTCTCAAAAACCGGATTGGTCATATTGTAACCAATGAAATCCCCGGAAACCGCTCCGTAAAATATATACTCTTTCCCGTATTCCAGCCTCTCTGCCGTGTGCTTCTGGTTGAAAAAGGTGATGTTCAGCCTGGCGGAGTGGTCCGCCACCGTGACCTTGGTGAGTTCCAATCCCTTCCGGATGAGGCTGGTCCGGGGGCTGGTCATAACCATAGCCCGAAAGCAGGCAGGTTGGCCCACCTCCAGGCTGGCAATGGGCACCAGCTTGGTGCGGTCCTCATAGGTCCGGGGATAGTGATATAGCAGATCCCCAATGGTCCGAATCCCCAGAGCCTCAAATAATTTCGCCTTCGCCGGTCCAATGCCCTTGAGATATTGAACGCCGTCTGTCAGCTGCGCCATATGTCTCCCCCCTTTGATATAACCATAGCACAAACGGTTGAAATCAGCAAGGGGCCACCCTTCGGTTTCCCCAGATACCTCCGGCGGCAATGGCCACTGTCAGCGCAATATTTTTCTCAGCGGGGGCCTTGAAAATTCTTCCTTTTTGTTGTAAAATATTTCAATGTAATTTTCTTCACGAGCATTCTCTCTGCAAGTTCTGCGCGCTACAAGTTCGAAGCATCAATGTAGAAATTTATCTGGCAAGGGAGAGATGTATTGATTGAGAGACGCCAACAAAAATTCAGAGCCGCAAATAGACCGTATGGGCTGCTATATCGGGCAAGTCCGGGCCTATGAGGGGGTTCCACTGGAGCAGTTGGCCCAAGGCCTGTGTACAAAGTCTTATCTGTGCCGGGTGGAAAATGGCGAGCGGGAAGCCGGTAAGCTCTTGACGGATGCGCTCCTTCAGCGGCTGGGAAAGCCTGTTGAGCTCTTCGACCGCATTCTGGACTGGGACGAGTACCAGCAATGGCTGCGGCGGCAGAGGATTTGGCGGCATCTTTCCGCGGGGGAGGTAAGCTTAGCAACAGCGGCCATGCAAGCGTACCAGGCTGCAGATGTGTTGGAACATCAGTTTCTCCAGACTGCCAAGCTCAACCTCCGCGCCCTTCAGGGCGCAGCCGTAGAAGAGCTGCGGGATTTGGCCCTGGCGGCCCTTCTCTTAACCCAACCGTCTCTGATAGACCACGGAGAGCCGCAGCTTTTGAGTCAAAATGAGGGCTGGCTGCTGCTGACTTATTTGGAGCTGTGGGAGCAGCTGGATGGTCTGGAAGCCGTATCCGGGGATTATCAGAAGCTCTTGCAGCTGCTGTGCCAGCGCCGTTATGACGCCCGGGAGCGGGTATATTTATTCCCCTATGTAGCTTGCCATGTCATTGAGGTGGAATTCCGGCAGGGGCATCTGGCGGAAGCTCTTGCCATTTGCGAACGGGCGCTGCGGGAGCTGTCTCAGGAAAAGCGGCTATACGCCTATGGGCGTCTGCTAGAATGGAAACAGCGGCTGTTTACCGCCCTGGGGCGGACAGAACAGGAGCCGCAGCAATTGCTGTACTGGCTGAACGTGTTGCAAGCCCAAGGTCCGGCCCAGGTGAAGCTACTGGTTCCCTATATGGAACGGGGAAACGTCTACTGCCTGAACCAGGTGATCCGGGAGCGGCGGAAGCTGCTGGGATTATCTCAGGAGGATGCCGCCGATGGTATTTGTGACGTCAGCACCCTGTCCCGAATCGAAAATCGTAGGAGCTCTCTGCATAAGAAGGTGCGCAAGAGTCTGCTGCGCAGGGTTAACATGTCTGGAGAGCGATGTGACTATGAAGTCATATCCGATCTTTATGAAGACTACATTCTACGCAGTGAGATTGGGCGAGCTGTGTTGGCATATGATGCTTTCCAGGCAATTCCACTTTGGGAAAAGCTGGCAGAACATACCAAAAGAGAAAAAACAAATCTGCAATTTCTATCTATGTCTAAAGCAATGATCCTGGAATGCCTACCTCCTCAGCACCCGAAATATCTTTTGCCAGACTGTGAGGTCAAATTGTTAAAAGGTTCTTTGAGTTACACGCTGCCATTAAATTTAGACGAAATTGGAACCTGGCGGTCCGCCATATTATCCACAAACGAACTCTTGATCCTCAACGGCCTCGCCCGGTGTTACAAAACGTTAGGTAAACTGGAAAAAGCGCAAGTCATAGCAGCATACGCCAGAAATTGCATTGGGAGTGCAGATGCAAATCCTATATACTACGAAGACCTCTATGTTCGACTAGGGCTACAACTTGTTAGTATCTGGGGAGATTGTGGTTACTATCTGGAGTCCAATAATCTGGCACGAGAATGCTTACGCGTTTCTTTGGAATACCAGGATAGCGCCAGGCTCGCCATGCTTTGTTACAACCTGGCGTGGAACCTGGAGCAACAAATGAAATCTGTATCCGCAGAAGTAAAAACGGAAATGAGACGAACAGCCTTGTCTTACTTACAGCAGGCGTATGCCGCAGCCCTGATTTCCAATGACACTGTGGGTCAAGCACACATCCGAGTCCACTGCACAGAAGTATATGGAATCGATATGAGCTTGGACTCTAAGTTCTAAGCGAATCCCGCCAGTCATCAGACCAAACAGCTACGGAAAGTCCCCGACCAACTTGCGAATGCATTTTGCAATCAAAGGGGATGGTTGCCGTCACAAGAAGCGTCAGTGCAGCGGAAGCGCTAAATACTTTCAGAACCCATTTTTTCATGTTGATTACCTCTTTCCTGAAATCATATGGCAAGATGCCAAATATAGTATTATCTGGTAAAAAGAGGATACCCGCATATCGCAAAAAATGCCATTGCAAACCAGGCGAAAAAAAGTTGCCAGGTTTGCAATGGGATTTCTAAAGAGAAGCTGCTATCATAGGGTTGTGCAAAGTACGCTTCCTTGCACAATAAAAAGAAAGGAGAGCTACATCATGAAGATTCAGGATCTGCTTGCTGTCGAGATGGAGAACATCTCCCGCAGCGATGAGGCCATGCTGGCTGACATGAGCTGCACCCTTGGCTGGTGCGGTGCATTAATCGGTTCGTGCGGAAACACGCCAAAGACCTAATCCACAGCATCTGGACGGCAGGGCAACACCCTGCCGTCCACAGTCAAAACATTCTTTCAAGCCTAAGGGAAAAGGAGAGGTGCTTCAATGGGTCGTTATTTCAAGAGATACAGAGGGAAACTTGTATTGTGGATGCTAGCAGACCTTTTTATGGCTCTTTGTTTGGTATTTTGGTCCTTCTTTGTAAAACATATGGCCGATACGGTCTATGCGGCAGATGGACTGACCGGAATTCAGTCTATGTTAATTCTGGGCGTCACTTTTTTGCTGGTGTGTATGCTGACGGAATATGGCGACAGCTATTTCCGCGCCCGTTTTTTGCGAGCCGCAAATGGAGCTTTGGAAAAGGATTTGATGAGCAGAATTTTGCATTATGATATCAACGCATTTAACAGCGAAAATAGCGCAAAGTATATTTCCATTTTAAATAATGACGTGCGGAAAATTGATGAAATGGTCTTTCGCCTGCTGCCCCAAACTGCGGGCAATGTCATTTGCGCGAGCGTATGCTTGGTGGCGCTGCTGGTCTATAATCCTTGGAACGCACTGATTTGCGTAATAACCACTGCGCTGCAATTTCTCCCTCCACTGTTCATTGGCAAACGTGCCGCAGCGGCGCAGCAGAAATATATGGAATCCCTGGATGGAATGAATGCGGAAATCAAGGACACCTTCACTGGCTTTGAAGTCATCAAAAGCTTCGGCGTGGAGGAAAAAATCCAGGAGAAAAGCAGCAGCACCTTCGACCGTGTAGAAGCGGACGCTTTTCGGATGCGGATTACCCAAGGAAAGTCCATTGCCATCAGTGAGGGCCTGGTGTATTTCGGCTGTATCGTACAGATGATCTTTTGCGCCTATCTGGTGATCCAAGGCGAAATTACTATGGGAATTCTTCTGGGCGCCTTACAAATTGCCAATTATGTCGTAAATCCTGCCAGGCAGATTACATCCCAGCTGTTGGAATACAAGACCGTCAAGCCGGTGATTGCCAGAGTGGTAGCCGTGCTGGATGGAGAGGAGCAGGTAGAGGCAACAGAAAAAGTATCCATTGCCAAAGCCGGGCAGATTCAAGTGGAAGGCCTGCGCTTCTCTTATGAGGAGAACAAGGAAGTTCTCCACGGGCTGAATTACCGCTTCCAAGAAGGGAAAAAATATGCGGTGGTGGGTGGCTCCGGCTCTGGAAAGACCACCTTGATTCGTCTGCTCATGGGCTACTATTCGGAATATACTGGAGGAATCTACTTTGACGGCGTCTGCCTGGATGACATCGACAGGCAGAGCCTCTACCAGCACGTAGCGATGATTCATCAAAAGGTATTTCTGTTTGAAGATACCATTCGCAATAACATCACCATGTTCCAGGACTGTCCTGATGAGCAGGTATGGCAAGCGATTCACGACGCAGGTCTTACCCAGGTAGTGGAGCGGATGGGCCATGGGCTGGACTCTATGGTGGAGGAAAACGGCCGAAATTTGTCCGGTGGCGAGCAGCAACGCATTGCCATTGCCCGGGCCTTTGCCCGGGGCACAGAGGTTATGTTGGTGGACGAAGCCACGGCCAGCTTGGATCCACAGACCGCATCTCAAATCAACCAGGTCCTTCTGGAAAAGGAAGGCCTGACCTTGATTGCCATCACGCATCGCACGAATCAGGAGCTGCTGGAAGCTTATGACGAAGTCCTGGTGCTGGAACAGGGCAAGCTTCTGGAGCACGGCTCCTATGAAAGCCTCAGCCCCCAGCGCAAGCAGCTGTTGGCGCTGCATTGATTGGGGGAGGAACTGACATGGTACTGATTGATCGGGACCACCTCCTGCCTACCCTGCGGGAACAATGCAAGGCAGAGCGGAAAGAACGGGCCTTTCTTTTGGAGGGAGCCTATCACAGCGGTGCGTTCTTCCTGGAAAGCTTCATGGATCTACAGTCCTACGTCAAGTCCAGCACGGAGGTGCAGTTGGACCTGGAGCCCCACTTTGTGTTAGCAGCGTTGCGATCTGCTCAAAAGGCAAACCGGTTGTTTGTATTTTTGCACACCCATCCCAATCAAGGGAATTTACATTTTTCCCAGCTGGACCGGTGTTTCGAGTTGAATGTAATCAAGTTGGCCCGGCAGGCAGGGTATCTGGAGCCACTGATTTTTTTGGTGGCCTCCTCCCAGGACACCATCGGAAGAGCTTACCGGAATGGGCGGGAGGAAGCCCTGCGCATCACTGATGATGAATGGAGCATCCCCAAGGGTTGGCTGGCGAGGATCCAAGTTCTGACGGATGAGGCAATGCCCTACGGCGTGCTCTATGATCCAAAATGCAATGGTGTGGTTCGCCTGGCAGCCTCCGCCGCAAGGTTCATAATGGATAAGCAGCGGCAGCAGCGTGCGAGGAGTTTACCGGCTGAGGAGTGGGAAGCACTGGAATCCAAGCTGCGGGAGGCATTTCACAACGACCAGCACACCTTTTTACAGCGAACACCCACATATTTGGACACGGGGGAACTCTACCAACTGGAAATCCTGCTCCAGAACAGCTGCAACCTGCGCTGCCGGTACTGCTTCGCCGAGGGTGGAACCTATGGACAGCAAGCCGTCCGTCTCACTCCGGAGCAAGGCAGACGCATCATCCGGATTCTGGCCCAACAGGGCATTCATAAAATATCCAAAATTGCCTTTTTTGGCGGGGAACCCTCTACACTTCCAGACACAATGGAAGCCATTTGTGACGAATGTGCCCGACTCGTTGCGTGCGGTCGAATGCAGGAAACCCCAGAATTTTTTATCATTACGAATTGCATTTCAATTTCTCAAAAATGCATGGAGGTGCTCCATCGCTATCGGATTCACGTCACAATCAGTATCGATGGACCTGCTGAAATCAATGATCAGCTTCGGGTCTTCCCCAACGGCTACAAAACTCATGACTTGGTACTCCGAAATATTCAGAAACTACGGGCGCACGGAATTGAACCTGCCATGGTGGAGGCAACCTATACGGCAGTTCACGAAAGAGCCGGACTGTCCAGAGAGGAAACCGTAGCAGCTTTGCAGGAGGAACTGGGAATCTCTGGCATCTATCTATGCGATTGCGACTGTAGCGACCCTACTTTTGAGCCGACTTATGAAGGGGCTGCAGCAAGAATGGCGCAGGATAACCGAAGCCTCGCCCTGCTGTTTCTTGAAAAAAAGTATGAGGAAGTTCCTCTGATGCTCCGGCAGTTTGTAATCCAGACGAGCCGAAGGCTGAATATGATAGAAGGGCAGGACTATCTCTGCGAAGCAGGCCTGCAATCCCTGACCATTGCAGCCAATGGAGATATTTACCCCTGTCACATGTTTATTCCCGGCAAGTACATGCTACTGGATAACATTTTCCTGGGGGATTTCGATTTGCAGGCATCCAAGCCGGCGGTAGATGAGCTGGAGATGTATACCAAGTTGGGCCGGGAACCCTGCAGAGACTGCTGGGCACGGAATATTTGCAATATGTGTTTTTACCGGATTTATCAAACACAATGGAGTGCAGATGCCCGCGACAAATTAGCCGACCATTGTAAGATTCTTAAAAATCAGTTAGAAAAAACCATCCTCTATCTGAGCAATATGCAGCAAGCGGAGCGAAAGGCCCTGTATGACGCCATTGGTAAATTGCAGCCAGTAAAGCATGACGAAACGCAATGAGAAAAACCTCTGTCCAAAGCGGCCGTGCCAGCGGTTGAGTCTGGAGCCACATCATTCACAACGCAGGATGCTGTCCCGAAAAAAACGGAGATTTTCCCATTGACACCATGGAAGATTTGTGTTATATTGAGCAAAATAAATGGCTATGACGAAGCTTTGCCCCTGTGAAAGACGGCCAGAGAGGGACTTGCATGGTGGAAGAGTCCCACGCCCCTGCGCAGTTGCGGCGCACCTCTTCCGAGCCGCTCCGCCGAAGGTCCTTCAGTAAGCGGAGACGGGCCCGCCCGTTACAGCGGCAATGAGTGGCAGCCCCCGGGCTGCAACCAGGGTGGAACCGTGGAATACACTTTGTATCCCACCCCTGATTTTTCAGGGGTGGGTTTTTGCATACCCGCCCCAATCTAAAGGAGGGACGCTACCATGTCCGAAGAAAACCTGTATACCTTTGAAAACCCCGAATACCGCAAGACCTACTGGCACACCTGCTCCCACGTCATGGCCCAGGCTGTGAAGCGCCTGTGGCCGGAGGTCCAGCTAGCCATTGGCCCCTCCATTGCCGAGGGCTGGTACTACGACTTCGACAGCCCCTTCTCCTTCACCCAGGAGCATCTGGATCAGATTGAGGCGGAGATGAAGAAAATTTGTAAGGAGCGGCTGCACCTGGAGCGCAGCGAGAAGCCCCGCCCAGAGGCCATTGCTTACATGGAGGAGAAAAACGAGCCCTACAAGGTAGAGCTTATTCAAGACCTGCCCCAGGACGCCGTCATCTCCTTCTACACCCAGGGCGAGTTCACCGACCTGTGCGCCGGCCCCCATCTGGACTCCACCGGCAGGATCAAGGGCAACGCCTTCAAGCTGACCCAGTGCTGCGGCGCCTACTGGCGGGGCGACTCCAACCGGAAAATGCTCCAGCGGATCTACGGCATCGCCTTCCCCAAAAAGGAGGAGCTGGACGAGTACCTGCGCCGGCAGGAGGAGGCCCGGAAGCGGGACCACAACAAGCTGGGCCGGGAGCTGGAGTTCTTCACCACCGTAGACGTCATCGGCCAGGGCCTGCCCATTTTGCTGCCCAAGGGCGCCAAGGTAATCCAGACCCTGCAGCGCTGGGTGGAGGACGAGGAAGAGAAGCGGGGATACCTGCTCACCAAAACCCCCTATATGGCCAAGCGGGAGCTGTACAAGATTTCCGGCCACTGGGACCACTACCTGGACGGCATGTTCGTCCTGGGAGACCCCGACGATGAAACCAAGGATTGCTTCGCCCTGCGGCCCATGACCTGCCCCTTCCAGTACCAGGTGTTCCTGAACCGGGCCCGCTCCTACCGGGACCTGCCCATGCGATTGGGAGAGACCTCTACCCTGTTCCGCAACGAGGACTCCGGTGAGATGCACGGCCTCATTCGGGTCCGCCAGTTCACCATCTCCGAGGGCCACCTGATCCTGCGGCCGGAGCAGCTGGAGGAGGAATTCAAGGGCTGCCTGGAGCTGGCCAAGTACTGCCTGGAAACCGTGGGCATGCTGGAGGACTGCACCTTCCGCTTCTCCCAGTGGGACCCCAACAACAAGGAGAAATATATCGGCACGCCGGAGCAGTGGGACGAGGCCCAGAGCATCATGGGCAAAATTCTGGACGATCTCCAGGTAAAATACACCATCGGCATCGACGAGGCCGCCTTCTACGGCCCCAAGCTGGACATCCAGTACCGGAACGTCTTCGGGAAAGAAGACACCATCGTCACCATTCAGGTGGACCAGCTCCTGGCCGAGCAGTTCGGCATGGAATACGTGGACGCCGACGGCAAGAAGAAGCGGCCCTATATCATCCACCGCACCTCCCTGGGCTGCTACGAGCGGACCCTGGCCTACCTCATTGAGAAGACCGCCGGCGCCCTCCCCCTGTGGATGATGCCCACCCAGGTGCGGATCCTGCCCATCACAGACCGGGCCCACGACTATGCTGAGGGGCTTGTGCGCCAGCTGAAGGCTGCCGGAATCCGGACCGAGGGCGACTTCCGTTCCGAAAAGCTGGGCTATAAAATCCGGGAGGCTCAGAAGGAGAAGATTCCCTATATGCTGGTGGTGGGCGACAAGGAGGCAGAAAACGGCACCGTGGCCGTCCGCACCCGCTCCGGCGGTGACGAGGGCGTCATGGACCTGCAGGCCTTCCTGGCCCAATGCCGCCAGGAGATCGACAGCAAATCCAAGCGCGTATAAGCTCCATCATTTTGACAAACTTAGGAGGCACCACCATGGAACAGTACCTGTTCGTCATCGACTATCAAAACGACTTCGTAGACGGGGCCCTGGGCTTCCCTGGGGCGGAGCAGCTGGATGAGGGGATTGCGGAGAAAATCCGGAGCTATGCCCCCGGCCATGTCATCTTCACCCGGGACACCCACCAGGAGATCTATCTGGAGACCCGGGAAGGGAAGCTCCTGCCGGTGAAGCACTGTGTGCAGGGAAGCCACGGCTGGGCTCTGTACGGGAAAACCGCCCAGGCCTTGGCCGATTGCGGCGCCAAAGGCATCGACAAACCAGCTTTTGGCATTGACTGCGGAGACCCGACAGTCCTGGCCGTTCTGCCGGAGCGGGCCGACCGGATTGAACTGGTGGGTCTGGTGTCTAACATCTGTGTGGTGAGCAATGCCGTGGTGCTCCAAAGCCGGTATCCCGAGGCCCGGATTGTGGTGGATGCAGCCCTCACCGCCAGTTTCGACCCCAAGCTCCACGGAGAAGTCCTGGACGTGCTGGAGGGCCTCCAGGTGGAGGTGCTGAACCGGGCATGAAACGGCTTTTATATGTAGACTGCTGCATCCGGGGGCAGACCTCCCGAACCAGGCGCCTGGCCGAAGCATTCCTGGACGCCCTGCCCCAGGGCTGGGCGGTGGAGCCTCTAGAGCTGGCCGCAGAGGGGTTACAGTACTTCTCCGGTCCCTTTTTCCAACAGCGGCAGGACCTGCTGGCCGCTGGAAACCGGACTCATCCGCGATTCCGCTACGCCTGGCAATTTGCCCAGGCCGACGCCATTGTTCTGGCCGCGCCCCTGTGGGACCTGAGCTTTCCGGCGCTTCTGAAGGTTTATATCGAAAATGTCAGTGTAGAGAACATCACCTTTGGCTGCGGAGAGGCCGGCTGCTACGGCATCTGCCAAGCCCGGCGCATGGTCTTCCTCACCACCCGGGGCAGCGCTTACGAAGGGTCCCATCTGGAAATGGGCAGCCGCTACCTGCAAGCCATGGCAGAATTTTTCGGCATCGACCGGTACGATTGTGTGGCGGCAGACGGCCTGGACGCCATGGGAGCCAATCCGGAATCCATTCTCCGCGCCGCCTGCGCCCAGGCTGCGGAGCTGGCCAAAACTTTTTAAGATTTCCTCATCAAAACGGAACGGCTGAAGCCGTTCCGTTTTGACATCTGGCCTCAGGGACAGCGGAAGTGTCCATACACTTACGGAGATTCCATCCAGTCTTTCAGCGCCGCCTCCAGACGGGTCAGGAGCTCCGGGGCAGCGTTTCCGTCGAAGCCGGTGTAGTTGACCACTAGGCAGTGGGAATCGGCGGGGTTCTCCCGCTGGTTGTAGTCTGACAGGCAGAAAATTCGGATCCCCGCCTGGGCGCACAGCGCCTTCAGATCCCGGTCTGGGCGGTGAGTCCGGACCCGGAGGAGGAAATGAAGGCCCGCGTCCTGCTCCAGGATCTCCACCTGACGGGAGAAGCTGGCATGGGACAAGGCGGCAATGAGCCGGTCCCGCTGACCCCGGTAATACTTTTTCATCCGGTTGATGTGCTTCTCAAAGTAGCCCCGACTGAGGAAGCGGGCCAGGGTGTACTGTTCAAAGCTGGGCACCGTACAGGCGTAAAACCCCAGTCGGCGCCGGAATTCTTCCATCAGCTCCGGCGGTAGAACTAGGTAGCTGATCCGAATGGCCGGGGCGATGGACTTGGTGAAGGAATTAAGGTAAATCACCTTCCCTGCCCGGTCGATGGACTGGAGCGTAGGAATGGGGCGGCCAGCCAGCCGGAACTCGCTGTCGTAGTCGTCCTCAATGAGGTACCGTCCCTCCCCTCCCTCCGCCCACTCCAGCAGGGCCTGGCGGCGGCCAATGGGGGTGACAATCCCGGTGGGAAAGTGATGGGAGGGAGACAGGTGCAGCACCTGGGCCTCCCCCAGCCGGTCGATCCGGATTCCATCCCCATCCAACGGCACCGGCAGGCAGGGCACCCCGGCAGCCTCGTAGACCTGCCGGATCTTCCCATAGCCAGGATCCTCCACCCCGTAACACTTGTCCCGGCCCAAAAGCTGAATCAGCAGATTATACAGAAAGTCCGTGCCCGCTCCCACCAGAATCTGATCCGGAGAGACGGTCATGGAGCGGAATCCATACAGATAATCCGCAATGGCCTGGCGGAGCACATAGGCGCCTCCAGGCGGCACCGGCCCCAGAAGCTCCGCTCCGTAGTCCAGAAGCACCTCCCGCTGAAGCTTGGCCCAGACGGAAAAGGGAAAGGCCTCCGCCGGCAGGTTGTTGGCCGTAAAATCCGCCTCCCAGACAGGCCTTGGGGCCTCCGGCAGCTCCAGAGCCCGCCGGTAGGCCGGAGCCTGCCCCTGCTCCACCGCTTCCACAAAGTAACCCACCTTCTCCTGGGAGCGGATGTATCCCTCCGCCACCAGCTGGGCGTAGGCCGTTTCCACCGTGACCTTGCTGATTTTCAGATGGTCCGCCAGCGCCCGTTTGGAGGGCAACTTCTCCCCCGGCATCAGTCTGCCCTCCAGAATATCCCCCCGGATGCCCCGATACAGCGCCTCATACAGGGGCCCTGCCTCCCGGTCTAAGGTATATGTTAGCATGCCGCTTCCTCCTGACCTGGCTAAAATTAAAAAAATAGATCAAATCCATCAGGCCAGTCCAATCATACATCCACTTTATACAAAAGGCAAGCACCATTTCACTCCCCCACCGGTGTAGCCGCGCCCCTGCCTGCCCCCGGGGGGAAGCTGGCACGGCGGTAGCCGTGACGGATGAGGAGCGGGGAAAACCGGGCGAAATGTGTTTTAGGGGGCGTCTCAACATAAGCCTTGAGACGCCCCCCAATTTCTTATCCAATTCGCTCAAAATCCTCGGGACCATGCTTGCACAGGGGGCAGACATAATCCGGGGGCAGCTCCTCGCCCTCGTACACGTAGCCGCAGACTTTGCAGACCCAACCCTTCTTCTGGGTCAGCTGGGGCTGAGGCTTCGGCTTGATGTGCTCGAAGTAGTAAGCATAGGTCACGGAAGGCGCCTGGGACAGAATCTTCGCCTCAGTGACGTCGGCCACAAACAGAGTATGGGTTCCCCAATCCTGGGTGGAAACCACCTTACCGGCAATGACCGCATTGGCAAACTTCGTCAGGTGCAGCGTACCATTTTCGCTCCGCCCGGCAAAGGCCCAACCGCCGAACTTGTCGGTATCCCGTCCGCTCTGGAAGCCGAAATGCTGGAAGATTTCAAAGGGCACATCCTGGGACAGCACGGAAATGCTGAACAGACCCGTATTCACAATCATGTCATGGGTCAGATTGGCCTTGTTCACGGCAAAAGCCACCCGCTTGGGGGTATCCGTCAGCTGAATGACCGTGTTGACGATGCAGCCATTGTCCTTCTCCCCCTCCCGGGCGGCCAGGACAAACAGGCCGTAAGACAGCTTGAACATGGCATTGGGGTCCACAGCATTCCCCGCCTCCGCTGCAGGCGCAGCCTTGGGCATGGTATCGGCAATGGCCTGAACCAGGATCTCCAGCTGCTCCGTCTCCTTCAGGGAGGAGCGAATGGTGACGCTCTGGTCCAGCATGGTCATGTTCTTCAGGGGGGACAAAATCTGCCGCATGAGCTTGCCACTGGTAGGCGCCCAGGAGCCATTCTCCACAAAAGCCACCGTCCGGTTCTGCAGGTTGTGAGCGGCAATGTCGTGGAGCAGATTTTCCATGTTGACAAAAATACCGGCGTTATAGGTAGTGGCAGCAAAGACCAGGTGGCTGTACCGGAAGGCGGCGGCCACCACATAAGAAGCGGGCGTCATGGACACATCGAACATGCAGGTCTTAATTCCCAGCTCCCGCAGGCGGCAGGAAAGGATCTCCGCAGCGTTGGCGGTGTTGCCATAGACGGAGGCATAGGCAATGACCACACCGGTCTCCTCCGGGGTGTAGGTAGCCCAACGCAGGTACTTTTCGATGAACTCCCCGATGTCCTTCCGCCAGACGAAGCCGTGGAGGGGGCAGACCATTTTGATCTCCAAGCCGGCAGCCTTGGTCAGAAGGGCTGTCACCTGGGTGCCATACTTACCCACAATGTTGCAGTAATACCGCCGGGCCTCGTCCAAATAGTCCCGGAAGAAATCCACCTCATCGGCAAACAGCGCCCCGTCTATGGCGCCAAAGGTACCAAAGGCGTCGGCGGAGAAGAGAATCTTCTCTGTGAGATCATAGGTCACCATCACCTCAGGCCAGTGGACCATAGGAGCCATGACAAAGGTATAGCTGTGGTGGCCGGTCTCAAACACGTCCCCTTCCTTCACAATCTGCACCGTGGCAGACACGTCAAAGGTGAAGTACTGGGCCATCATATTGGCGGTCTTCTGGTTGCAGAGAATCCGGACTCCGGGATAGCGGCGGACCACCTCCTGAATGGTGGCGGCGTGGTCCGGCTCCATATGCTGCACCACCAGGGCGTCCAGCTTCCTCCCGGCCAGGACATGGTCGATATTCTCAAAGAATACCCGGTCCACGCTGTGGTCCACAGTGTCAAACAAAACCGTCTTCTCATCCATCAGAAGGTAAGAATTGTAAGACACCCCCTTGGGTACATCATATACCCCTTCAAACAGAGCCAGGCGGCGGTCATTCCCGCCCACCCAAGTCAGATCCTCCGTGACCTTTCTTACACAGTACATTGCAAATCCCCTTTCGCGGCTTGTATTTCTGAATCTGGCTACATTATACAGGAGGCCGCAGGAAAAATCAACAGCAATAATAAGAATTATTATCAAATTTGAAGCAAGGTTATGTTGGCGCAGCCTCCTGGACGCACCAGCGATGCCCCGTGATTCGTAGCCCTTAGGCAAATCCGGTCCTTCCCCACTGGCTGGTGGTACAAAGTCACCTGGGCCCATGGCAGCCGCCCAGCCCCCTGCGCCGGTGCGTCCAGGAGGCTGCAACCTGCCGCAAAAAAAGCCCCTGCCGGTGTCCCGGCAGGGGAAACGTGGGATTTGGCGCTGCACGCTGCGCCGGGTATGAAGTGTGCTCGCATTGGATAAGCTGCTCCTTGATTCTACCACTCCCACAAGAAAAAATCCTGCGAACCCTGTCGTCCAGGTATCTTTTTCCCGCAGAATTTCCAGTTTCATTTTTCCCGGAACGTGATACAATGGAGGAAAATCACTTGACCTGCCAAGGGGCCGCCCTTCACACCGGAAGGCTTCCGGCCAGTCAGTCGAAAACCAGGAGGAACTGCCATGCCAATATATGAAATGGTGCGGGAAATTCAAAACAGCTGTCCCAACAATCAAATGCGGGATGTCTCCTTCCAGGAGGTGGTCACCGGCAATCCGGAGGATTACGTTCGCAGCATCCTGCGGGGCCAGTCCATCCGCGTCCATTCCGAAACCCACCGTGACGGATCTGTGGAAGTTTGGGCCGATTGTGACGGCCTGCGCCAGCGTTTTTTCTTTACACCTGAAGAATCCCTGTGAAAACCGGGGTGAGAATTGAAAATTTAGGTTGAAATTGCGGGTTATGTGTGTTACGATAAGTTTGTATCGGTATGGGCGCAGTGCGCCCAGAATGGCCTAAGTTTGTAACTTGACTCACATTAGGAGGTAAATCACATCATGAGCGTTTCTGACATTTTGGAAACCCGCAACGCGTTCTCTTTTGAGGTCTTCCCCCCCAAGACAGACGTAGGCATGGAAAAGCTGTGTGGTGAGGGCGGCGTGCTGGATCAGCTGTACACCCTGAATCCCGACTACATTTCCTGCACCTATGGCGCTGGCGGTACCAACGTGGGCAAAAACCTGGAAGTCCTGAAGAAGATCCAGTCCGATGGCAAGTGCATCCCTGTGACCCACTTCACCTGCATCGGCAACACCAAGGAAGGCATCAAAGAGCAACTGCAGACCTACCTGGACAACGGCATTGACCACATGCTAGCCCTTCGCGGCGACCTGCCCTTTGGCTGGACCGGCACCGGCGGCGACCTGCACTATGCCACCGAGCTGGTGAAGTTCGTCCGGCAGGAGTTTGGCGACAAGTTCACCATCGCCGTGGCCGGCTCTCCCGAGGGACATATCGCCTGCCGCAGCCTGGAGGCTGACATCGCCTTCCTGAAGCAGAAGCAGGACAACGGCGCCGACTACATCATGACGCAGCTGTGCTGGGATATGGATCAATTCCGTTACTGGCTGGACGCCATCCGCGCCGCCGGCATTTGGATGCCCGTGGACGTGGGCATCATGCCCATCTTGGATCAGGCTGCCACCATCAACATGGCCCTATCCCGCAACGGCTGTGTCATGCCCCGGGAGCTGTGCGAGATCATCTCCAAGAACTGGATCTTCCCCAACCCCTTCGACAAAGAGCCCTTCGACGCCAACGTGGCAGAAAAGAAGGCCAGCTTCAAGGAAGCCGGCATCGAGTACACCATCCGGCAGATCGACGAGTATCGCGCCTGCGGCATCAACGGCATCCACCTGTACGCCCTCAACAAGTTTGACGACGTGGCCCGGATCGCCCGGGAGGCAGGCCTGCTGGACCTCATCTAAGCGAACATCCCCTCCTACTGCCCTCTGGCAGCAGGAGAGACCCACATTTCAAAGGAGCATATTTCTATGGGCACACCTCACACCATCGCTGTAGCCGGTAAGGGCGGCGTGGGCAAAACCACGACCTGCGGCATGATCATTGATTACCTTTGCAAGCAGAAGCAGGGACCGGTCCTGGTCGTGGACGCGGACGCCAACAGCAACCTCAATGAGGTCCTGGGCGTGGAGGTTGAGACCAGTCTGGGCGAAATCCGGGAGGAAATGGCGAAAGCCGAGTTGCGGGGGGACACCATCCCCACCGGAATGACCAAAGCGGATTACGCCGAATTCAAATTCAATTCCGCTCTCGTGGAAGAAGACGACTTCGATATGCTTGTCATGGGCCGCACCCAGGGCAAGGGGTGCTACTGCTATGTCAATGGGGTCCTCAAGACCCAGGTGGACAAGTACGCCAAAAACTATCGCTATGTGGTCATGGACAACGAGGCGGGGCTGGAGCATGTGGCCCGGGGAACCTTACCCCATGTGGATACCATGCTTCTCATCTCCGACTGCTCCCGCCGGGGCATCCAGGCCGTGGCCCGGATCGCGGAGATGATCGGCGAGCTGGAGCTGAAGCCCGGTGAACTGGGCCTCATCGTCAATCGGGCCCCTATGGGCCAGCTGGATGACGGCGTTCGCCAGGAGATTGAAAAGCACGGCCTGAAGCTCCTGGGGGTTCTGCCCCAGGACGAGGCGGTCTACCGCTGCGACTGCGCCGGGGAGCCGTCTGCCAAGCTGCCGGATTCCAACCCCGTGAAGACCGCACTGCGCGGGATTTTGGAACACCTGGCACTGTAACATCCGTCATACACCTACAATTCAACAAGGGGGATACCAATTATGTCTTTTGTTCCCAAGACGCAGGCATTCAACGCGAAGATCAACGCGGTAACCTTGGGCACCGGCGATAAGGCCGTGGTCCTGGGTGGCCAGAATGTCCTGCCCTTCTACACCTTTGACGCTCCCGTGGAAAACGCGCCGAAGATCGGCGTGGAAATTTCCGACCTGGCCAAGGAGTGGACCGCTCCCCAGCTGGTGGAGTTCTATGCCGGCTGTGAGACCATGGCCGACTATGCCAAGAAGGCGGAGACCATGCCCGGCGCCGATTTCCTGGTGCTGCACTTTGAGTCCGCCGATCCCAACGGCCGGAACCGCTCTGTGGAGGAGTGTGTGGCCGACGCCAAGGCTGTGGCCGATGTGGTCACCATGCCCATCGCTGTCATGGGCTGCAAGAACGTGGAAAAGGACGGCCAGCTGTTCAGCAAAATTGCCGAGGCCCTGCAGGGTAAGAACATCGTGGTCCTGTCCGCCCGTGAAGAGGATTACAAGTCCGTAGGCGCTTCCGTCGCTCTGGCCTATGGCCAGAAGGTAGGCGCCGAATCCGCCGACGACATCAACCTGGCCAAGCAGTTGAACATCATGCTCAAGGGCCTGGGCGTTGCGCCGGAGTCCATCGTCATGAACGTGGGCACCGCCGCCGTCGGCTACGGCTATGAATACGTGGCCTCCACCCTGGACCGGGTCCGCGCTGCGGCCCTGGCTCAGTCCGACGCCGACCTGCAGATGCCCATCATCGCCCCCACATCCACCGATACCTGGGGCGTAAAGGAAGCGGTTGTGTCCGAGGAAGATATGCCCGAGTGGGGCAACCAGGAAGAGCGGGGCATCGACATGGAAGTCGCCACTGCCGCCGCCAACCTGACCGGCGGCGCCGATGCCGTTGTCATGCGCCATCCCGCTGCCGTTGCCACCATCAAGAAGTTCATCACGGAACTTGTGTAATCGGGAAGGAGGAACACAACTATGGCTCTCAAAGGTCTTGATATTTTTAAGCTGTCTCCCAAAAAGAACTGTAAGGAGTGCGGCTGCCCCACCTGTATGGCCTTCTGTATGAAGGTCGCCCAGGGTGCTCTGCCCCTGGACAAGTGCCCCTATTTCGATCCCGACGCCGTGGCAAAGCTGTCCGAGGCCACTGCACCTCCCATGAAGACCCTGGAGGTGGGCACCGGCGCCAACGCCCACAAGCTGGGCGGCGAAACTGTCCTGTTCCGGCACGAAAAGACTCTGGTTTCCAAAAACCTGTTCGCCGTGAATCTGTGCACCTGCATGTCCCCCGAGGAAATCGACGGGAAGATCGCAGAAATGAAGAAAGTGGACTACGAGCGCATTGGCGAGCGGATGTTCGTGGAATTCCTGTTCTGCTCCTATGTGGGCAACGGCGTGGACAAGTACGTAGAGCTGGTGAAGAAAGCTGTGGCCGCCGATCGGGCCATCATCCTGGAGTGCTGGGATGTGGAAGCCGCCAAGGCCGCTTTGGAAGTCTGCAAGGACACCAAGCCCATCCTGGACGGCGCGACCCTGGAGAACTGGGAGGCTATGAACGGCCTGGCCAAGGAATACGGCGTGACCCTGGGCCTGTATGCAGAAAACCTCTCTGACCTGTACGACCTGGTGAAGAAGCTGGAAGAGGCTGGCAACAAGAACTTGGTGCTGGACGTCACCGGCAAGACCGCCAAGGAAACCCTGGCCAATGCCGTCATCGTCCGCCGGACCGCTTTGAAGGACGGCGACCGCTCCTTCGGCTATCCCTCCATCGTGAACCTGAACCGGTTTGCCAAGGGCGACTCCCGTCTGCAGACCGCCTATGCCGCCATGTTCACCGAGAAGTACGGCTCCATCATTGTCATGGAGAACATGACCTACGCCGAGGCACTGCCCCTGTACGGCCTGCGTCAGAACATCTTCACCGATCCCCAGAAGCCCATGAAGGTGGAAGCCAAGATCTATCCCCTGAATGGCGCCGACGAGAACAGCGTCTGTGCCCTCACTGTAGACTTCGCCCTGACCTATTTCCTGGTCTCCGGCGAGATGGAGCGGAGCAACTGCCCTGTGAACCTGCTGATTTCCGATGCCTCCGGCATGTCCGTCCTGACCGCCTGGGCCGCCGGTAAGTTCTCCGCCTCCACCATCAAGAAGTTCTTCGATGAGAACGACATCAACAACAAGATCAAGTCCCGGACCCTGATCATCCCCGGCAAGGTTGCCGTGATGAAGGGCGAGATTCAGGAGAAGCTCCCCGGCTGGCGCGTGGTGGTCGGCCCCACGGAGGCTGTCATGCTGCCCAAATTCCTGAAGGATAAGGAGTATCTGGCCGGCGCTGAAGAGGCCGAAGCCGCTGCCGCTGCCGCCGCTCCCGTGGTGGAAGCGGCTCCCGTGGAAGAGGATAAGCCTCTGAACTTCGAAGAGCTGCAGCTGAAGGTGCCCGCCATTGAAGTGGTGGACATGGGTGTGTCCTATAAGGGCCACAACCCCGAGGCCCAGACCTTCGTCACCATCGGCGAGCGCATCCACTGCATCAGCCCCTCCATCCGCAGGGCCATGGACGAGCGGGACCCCGGCCCCATCCTGAAGCGGGCCGCCGAGCAGATCGCCGCCGGCGCTACTTACCTGGACGTGAACATCGGACCTGCCGAGAAGGACGGCCCCGAGCGCATGATGTGGGCGGTTCAGCTGCTGCAGCAGAACTTCAACAACGTGCCCCTGGCTCTGGATACGGCCAACAAGAAGGCCATCGAAGCCGGTATCAAGGTCTACAACCGGTCCAACGGCAAGCCCATCGTGAACTCTGCCGATGCCGGCTCCCGGATTGAGAACATTGACCTGGCTGCCGCCAACGACGCCATTGTCATTGCTCTGTGCTCCGCCGACGGCATCGCCAAGGACAACGAAGAGCGGATGATGCACTGCCACAACATGCTGGAGCGGGGCCTGTCCCTGGGCATGGAAGCCACCGACCTGTGGTTTGACCCCCTGTTCCTGGTGGTCAAGGGCATGCAAGACAAGCAGATGGACGTGCTGAACGCCATCAAGCTCTTCGCCGACGAAGGTCTGAAGTCCACTGGCGGCCTGTCCAACAACTCCAACGGCGCTCCCAAGACCCTGCGGCCCATTATGGACGCCACCCTGGTGGCCATGGCCATGATGCAGGGCCTCACCTCCGCCATCGTGAACCCCTGCGACCTGCGTCTGATGGAGACCATCAAGACCTGCGACATCATCAAGAACCACGTGCTGTACTCCGACTCCTATCTGGAGCTGTAATACCGCAAAATCCCGTGGCCGGGAGGGAAGCTCCCTCCCGGCCATTTTATGGGCACTCTGATGTGAAACTGGTGAACCATCTCAAATGTCATCCTGAGCGGATCAAGGAATCTTCCAAGAACAGGAATTTCTCAGCACGGATGTCTGTAAAATTCAGGTGCATCCTCCAGATTCTTTGCTGCGCTCAGAATGACATGCAGACTTTCTTCGGAAAGATCCGGCGTGTTTGAATCCATATCCCACAACTAAGGAGGAGACGGTATGTACAAAATTACATTCCAAATTGAAGGCGCAACCCCGGTGATCATGGAGGCCAACAAAGGTGACAACCTGTTGGAGCTGGCCCGGCGGGGGAATGTGGCCATTGACGCCCCCTGCTCCGGCAATGGGTCCTGCGGCAAGTGCCGGGTGAAGCTGGTGTCCGGTCAGGTGGAGAGCGCTCCCTCCCGGCATATCACCCCGGAGGAGTACCAGGAGGGCTGGCGCTTGGCCTGCAGCTGCAAGGTGGTTGAGGACGCCGAAATTTTAGTCCCCGACATTGCCTCCGCCTACCAAAGCAGGATGAAAACCGCCGACCTCTCCTCCCCAGAGGAGGTAGCTCTCTTTACTGCCATCCAGCAGGATGTACAGGCAGCAGGCATTGCCTTCAAAACTGGCTTTCGGGCCCTGTCCCTCACCTTGGCAGAGCCCAGTCTGGACGACACCATGCCCGACGATGAGCGGCTAACCTGGGCCATTCAGGAGGCCGCCGGTGTGGAGCAGATAGACGTTCCCCACCACGTGATGGTCAAACTGGCTGAGACGCTGCGTCAGCACGGTTTTCAGGTCTGCGTTAAGGGCCTCCTGGCAGAAAACCGTTTCTCCGTCCTGGACATCACCGGGCCCCAGGACACCGGGCTCTACGCCGCTGCCATTGACATTGGCACCACCACCGTCTCTGCAGTCCTGGCAGAAATGACCACCGGCAAAATTGTGGCCAAAGGCTCCAGCGGCAACGGCCAAATTCGCTACGGCGCCGACGTCATCAACCGGATCATTGAGCAGGGCAAGCCCGGTGGCCGCAAAAAGCTTCAGAACGCCATTGTAAAGGAAACCTTGGTCCCCATCCTGGTAAATCTGTGCAAGGCGGCGGGGATCTCCGCCCAAAGCATCCTGCAGCTGTGCGTAGCAGCCAACACCACCATGAACCACCTGTTCGTAGGCGTGGACGCCTCCCCTGTGCGCATGGAGCCCTACATTCCCTCCTTCTTCTCTTGGAATGGGCTGAAGGCTGGGGATTTGAAGCTCCCCGCCAATCCCTTGGCTCCTGTGCTGGTAGCTCCCAACATCGGCTCCTATGTGGGCGGCGACATCACTGCCGGTGTGTTTGCCAGCCTGATTTGGAACAAACCGGAGTTCAGCCTCTTCATTGACCTGGGCACCAATGGTGAGATCGCCTTCGGCAACCAGGATTTCCTGGTGTCTTGCGCCTGCTCCGCCGGGCCTGCTTTCGAAGGCGGCGACATCTCCTGCGGCATGCGGGCCACGGACGGGGCCATTGAGGCCTGCGTAATCGACAAGGACACCATGGACCCCACCTTCCATATTGTGGGGGAGGCTGGGCAGAAGCCTGTAGGCCTGTGCGGCTCTGGCATCATCGACACCATTTCCGAGCTCTACCGCTGCGGTATCATCAACGCCAAGGGCCTGTTCGTCCGGGATGGGGACCGGGTGGCAAGGGACCGTCACGGCATGGGCCGTTATATCTTAGCCTACGCCCACGAGTCCGCCACAGAGCGGGAAATCGCCCTGAATGAAGTGGATATTGACAACTTCATCCGGGCCAAGGGCGCAATTTTCTCCGCCATCGAAACCCTGCTCAACTCCGTGGATATGACCGTGGATATGATTGATAAGGTGTATGTGGCAGGCGGCATCGGCTCCGGCATCAATATGAAAAACGCAGTGAACATCGGTATGTTCCCAGATGTGCCTCTGGAGAAGTTCCAGTACATTGGGAATTCCTCCCTGACAGGCGCTTATGCCATGGTGCTATCCGACCAGGCCGCAGAAAAGGTGGACGAAGTGGCCAAAAACATGACCTACATGGAGCTATCCACCCACCCCGGCTATATGGACTCCTTTGTGGCCGCCTGCTTCCTGCCCCATACCAACCGGCAGCTGTTCCCCCACAGCATACAAGAGATATAAGATGGTTAGAATTTTAGAGACCCGGCGGGAGCTTTGTCCCCCTCTCAAGCTTACCGGCAGGCGGTATACAGATGCAGACCGGGATGCTGGCGGCTCCTTCTCAGCGCAGTGGGGGCAGTGGCTTCAAAACAACTGGTTCGCTCCCCTGGTGCGAGAAGGCGTCGCAGGCTTTCATAATAGCTATGTGGGAGCCATGCGCATCACCGAGGCAGGATTTGAATACTGGATCGGCGTTTTCATGGCTCCAGAGGCCCCTGTGCCCCAAGGTTATGAGGCGGTGGAGATTCCGGCAGGAGATCTGGGGGTCTGCTTCCTCTATGGTAAGGACAGCAGCCCGGATCTGTTTGGCATGGATGCACACAAAGCTTGTGTCGCCGCCTGGCAGGAGCGGGGCTGGACTCCCTCCGGCTGGTTTCTGGAGCGATACAACTGCCCCCGCTACACGGTGCCGGACGAAAAGGGCAATGTAATCCTGGATTACTGCGCCTATTTGCTTCCCATTTCCAAGGAATAGGAGAACATACCCATGCAAGTGGAAAATCACAAAGAAGAAGTACCGTTTTCCCACTACGAGGGCCTGTTTCGCAACCTGGACCCTCAGACCGCCCTGGAGCGACTGCCATCGGCTGCCTTCGACGGAAAACGGTTTACCCTGACCCTCCTGGGCAGGACCTATGATATCACGTGGCCGGACTATGCCATTTCGGTCCGGGACGGAGGCTGCCTGCCCGGCCTGCCAACGCAAACCTTCCTTCTGCGGTGCCTGCTGGAGGCCCGGGAGGTGGCAGATCCCGGCTCGTGGAAAACCTTTCGGGAGATGCCCTGGGGGGAACTGTACATCCAGCCCTTTACCGGCCGCTGTTTGACCCGGGCAGCCTTCACCTTCGGCCCCCGGCTGCCTTCCTTCCGGGCAGCCTGTGAAAAGCTGGGGGCCAAATCCGTTCCCCACGGAGACGCAGGTTATGCATTTCCCTTTTTCGGCCCCTACGCGATGGAAATCCTGGTGTGGGAGGGGGACGATGAATTTCCTCCCAGCGCCCAAATTCTGTACACCGGTAACTTTGCAGAGGGCTTTGCCGCCGAAGACCGGGTGGTCGCAGGCGACATTCTGATCTCTCACATCAAAAGCGCCATGTAGCCGTCTGCCACGGTTGCCATCCAAAAGCGCAAAGCATTTTGCGTGGAAAAGACCCGGCCCAAATTAGGGTCGGGTCTTTTTCATCAATTGGGAATCTTACCGCACGCGGGCAGCCCGGCGCTCCTCCCGGGTCTTGCAGAACCGCTCCAACTGGGGCACCAGCGCCAGGCAAACAAAGGCAGCCGTGAAACCACCGTTGTACAGGCAGAAGCCACCGTGAAGCAGTGGCACACTGGTCACCAGGCAGAAGTGGAGCATACCGGCCAGAATGCCAAAGGGCCAGCCGTACTTCCCGGTGATGGGAGACAGCCCGTTTGCAAAGCAAAGGCCCACCACAACGGCTTGGGCGTTGATGGCCTGGGCAAAGGTTCCGCCGGCCACGCCGGAGAGCCAACCCATGAGATAGGAGGCCGCCACATAGCCCACCATAATGGGCCACACCGTCTTGGGATTGCTGCCGGAATTGCAGCAGGCCACCATACAGAAAATGCAGCCAAACGTGATGCTGTTGAAGGTGGCTCCGATCAGGTTGTAATACAACACAATGAAGAGGCCATACAGGCCCACATTCATGAGCATGGCCGCCTTCCCATACTTTTTGCTGAAATCCACCCCATGGGCAGAGTCCTTCAGCAGGTTCCAGTAAGCTCCGGGCTTGCAGCCCATCAGAAGCGCGAACACCACACACAGACCGAAGACCACGAAGCAGAAGACGTTGGTAATGGTCCAGGACGCCACCTTCAGAGTCTCAGCAGCAGGGGCCGCCGGCAGTTCCACACCCATGGTCTTAAAGAGAATGGCCTGGAGGAAAAAGGCGGTCATACCCACAGGGACGGCAGCAGAATACAGATCAAATCCCTTGTGTACCTTGGGAGAATGGGCCAGACCGGCGGGCAGGAAGAAGCCAATCACCAAACCCACACCCAGGGCCAGGAGAATCCCCTGCCAAGTGAAGCCCACCACCTCTCCGTTGGGATAGCGAATCAGGAGATCTGTAATCAGGGGCGCAATGCCGGTGGAGAAAAGCATGGCGTTCACCTGATCCGCCACCTTCTCCCGCTTCACCAGACAGTACAGCACCACACCCAGGAAGGTGGGCCAGATGTTCAGCAGGTTGATGCCCCAGGAGCAGAAGCCCGCTGTCAGGAGGAAGGCCAGGGTAGATACATTGTTCACCGTGACTCCCGGCAGGCAATACAGAGCCGTGCAAATCAGGCACACCAGCCCCATATTCAAGAACGTAGCCGCATAGCCGCCTACCGCGAAGTAATTGGTGGACACCTTAGACGGCTGAGACAAGATTTCCCACAGGCCGGAAAACATAGCGTTCCGGTCTGGCATGAAAACAGCAGCAACCAGAAACGCCACAGAGAAAAATGCAAACAGCAGCTTCAGAAAATTTGCTGGGGACAGGTCTCGTACTCTTTTTAACATATTCATCCCTCACCAAAATGTACAATTATAAAGGTCTCCATCTCCTTTATATATCCAGCTTTCGGATATTCCGGCATGGTCTCGGCAATTTCCTTGGCGGCTGCATACTGTGCTGCAGTCCCTCGCAAAACTGGGCAGCCCTGTTGGGCAAATATTTGTGGCAGACAGCCATTGACGCCATAAATCCCTGGAAAAGCCTGCCCTGCCCACGGAATCAGCTTAATTGCAGGTGACTGCGCAACCGAAATCGGGGAACCCTCAATTCCCAAAAGTGCACTGGCCGTAGAATAGCCCAACCGGTCTTGTGTAATCAGTAAGCCCGGGTCCAACACATAATATCGTGCATTGGGGCTTCCTACAAATAGCACTGGCTTTTCTGCCAAGGGATAATCCCGCTGAAGATCTGCCGCTACACGATCCAGAATTCGGTATTCAGACGTGCGCAAGCTGTAATTCCCGGAAAAGAAGCCATGAATCTCTATGGTAACATTGAGGAGCACGACCGCAATCAAGGCAGCTACGGCACACTTTGTCCACCGATTTTTCCAGCGCTCCGCGAGCAGCCACCCGCCCAGCAATGCGGCGCCGGCAAAGAGGGGAAGCGCCTGACAAGAACGCTGCATCTGCAGTTCCCCTGAAATGAGAGAAAGTGCAAAAGGCGAAAGGCAGGCACCCACAGCCCAAAGCAGGAAGGTGGCCCGTTTTTTCCGAGCTGTTCCTACAATCCCAACCAGCAGAAAACCGGCCAGCGCTACAAGCACCAAGAACAGAGACGGACTGGCCAAGCCAGGATACAGATACCGCCGGAGAAACGACTCCCACAGCTGATGCAGCTGTGCTCCTGCACCTGGCTGGAACAGCCACGAAACAGACAGTGGGGAGCGGTAATACGAATAATCCAAAGAAATCCATCCCCGCAGGATTCGCGTGATGACGCCCCGGAAAGCCATGGCGTACACCATCACCCGGGCGGAATAGCAAAGCAACAGCGCTGTCCGCCGCCATTTCGTAGTCTGCATTCGGTCTAAAGACAATCCGTCTGCCAGCACAATCAGGCATAGACCCGTTAAAAATACACTGGCAAATGACTCATACAGGCCAATGGCAACCGTCAGCAAAGCAGTTGCACCCATCGTAAGCAATACATGCCGCTTCTTCCCGGATTTTAAATCCAAACGTCTGTCTGAATATACCAGATAGAGACTCAGCGGAATCAGGCAGCTGCCTAAGCCCGCCCCATTGTGCAAATAATAAATAAAGACCTCAGAGTTTAGTGCAAAGTTTACGAAGGCTCCGGAGAAAACCAAACAGGCCCAAGTAGACAGCGGTCGATCTAAAATATGCTGCAGAAGCGCGCACCAGAGAATCGCTGCAGCAACCATCAGAAAAACACCCAAAAGGTCCATTAGAAAGGGGGCGTAATGGCCGATGGGAAAGAGCTGTCCCAGCAAAAACAGGGGCCAGCGGCCAATGATTGCCACCAAGCCGTCCACAAAGTACAGCCCCGCGCAGATATCGTCTACACCGGAAACCGGATGAGAAAGGCGGAAGCCGTACCCTCCGGCAGCCAGAAGCGCCAGTCCAATCAGGTACCACTTTCTGTGAATCAGCTCAAAAACCGTTGACCAAAGCCCGGGCTTGAAGCTTCTGGTTCTCAGAAAAACACCAGATCCCTCCATAGAATTAGAAATGCGCCTTCTCTGCCGCCTCCACCACATGCTTCATGAGCACAGAGGTGGTGACAGAGCCTACGCCGCCGGGGACCGGGGTGATGGCTTCCACAACAGGCTCCACTTCCTCAAACACGGCGTCGCCAGCAATGGCGCCCTTGCCGCCCTTGCTGTTGACCTTGTTGGGGTCCCAGTTGATGGAGACGTCAATGACCACCTGGCCGGGACGGACGTATTCTTTGGTCAGGCTGCCCAACACACCGGCGGCAGACACCAGAATGTCGGCGGACCGGGCCACCTCAGCGGTGTTGACGGTCTTGGTGTGGCAGACGGTGACGGTGGCATTCTTGCCCATAAGCATCATAGCGGCGGGCTTGCCCACCACCAGGCTCCGGCCGATGACGACGGCGGACTTGCCCTTACAGTCGATGCCATAGTAATCCAAAATTTCCATGCAGGCCTCGGGGGTGCAGGGGGCGTAACCCAGGTCTTTGCGGCCCTCGAACACACCGGCATTGCTCAGATCTGTCATGCAGTCCACATCCTTCTTGGGATCCAGACGGTTGCAGATTTCGTCCTGGTCTGCCTTCAGATGCTTGGGCAGGGGGCGGAACATGAGAACGCCATGGACAGAATCGTCCCCGTTGATTTCATCGATGGTGGCCATGAGAGCTTCCTTGGTCACATCTTCGGGCAGCTCGTACTTCTTGACGGCGACGCCCACCAGCTCGGCCCGCTTGGTGGCGCCCTTCTCATAGGACAGATCGCTAGGGTTGGCGCCACAGCGAATGATGGCCAAGGTGGGGATGATCCCTTGTTCTTTCAGAGCTGCGGTACGCTCCATGAGCTTTTCATTGAGGGCATCGGTCACTTCTTTGCCCAGTAATAGCTTTGCCATATTCCATTTCCTCCTGCTTATTTAAAAAAGCCAGCTTTTACACTTTCAAAAATCTGATCGGCCAGAGCGCCATACTGGTCCAGCATACCCAGGCACTTGGCGTTCATTTCCTCGGCGGTCTCGCGGTTTTGCAGTGTCTTCGTGTTGATGAAGACGTTGAGAGAAGCAGCCTGTAAGGCTGCCTTCACGCACACAGCGCCGCAACCGGCGTCGGAAACTGCCAAGCGGCTGCCCTTGGCAGCAAAGACTGCAATGGCGTCCAAGGCCTCACAGCACAGCTCCATAATCCGCATGGGAACAGCGCAGGCGGTGACGGTTGCCTCCTCCAAGATCTGCCCCCGGTTGGGGTCATCCTTGGGGATGCCATAGGCCTTGGCCAGGGGCTCAAAGCCCACAGCGTCTGCAGCAACCTGGTTCAAAAGCTCGGTCTGAAGGGCGTCGCACTTGGCCTTCAGGGCGAAAATTTCCTCTTCCACATCGGCGTACTTCTTTTTACCCACAGTGAGAGATCCCACCATGTTGCCCAAGGCCGTACCCACAGCCCCCACCAGGGCTGCCGCACCGCCGCCGCCAGGCGTGGGGGCATTGGAGGCCAGAACCTCCACAAATTTGCGGCAGGATTCGTTGGTCATATCCATAAAGTGTCTCCTTATATATTGAAATTTTATGCCTGGCAAAATACCAGCTTCTCTTGCACCCCCGGTCCGGGAGCTGCCGTACCGGCAGCCAATGCCAGTTCCTCCAGCTTCTCCGCTTCCCACCCGGCAGGGGAAAGCCATTGGGCGGGAATCGTAACATATATGTGAGCGTGCTCCCCGCCCCGCAACGTGCAAGGCTTGGCCGTCAACTCCCTCCAGGCTTCCCCGACTCTGCCAAATACGCGGATCACAGTCGATTGGGTGTCCTGGGAATGATTGACGGCCATCACCAAAACATTCAAATTCCGGCCTAGTCTGGCAGGATTTTGTGCCGGAATCAGGCCTATACAAACAATTGGCTCCATCTTTTGCTTCCTAACCGGAAAGGCGCAGACGGCGAAGCCGCCTGCGCCCCATAGTCGATGTACTTTAGAACAGACCGGAGATCTTGCCGTTCTCGTCCACGTCGATCCGCTCAGCAGCGGGGACTTTGGGCAGACCCGGCATGGTCATGATCTCGCCGGTGAGGGCAACCAGGAAGCCAGCGCCAGCGGCAACCTTGATGTTCCGCACGGTGACAGTAAAGCCTTCGGGAGCGCCCAGTTTGGTCTGGTCGTCGGTGAAGGAGTACTGGGTCTTGGCCATGCAGATGGGCATCTTGTCGTAGCCCAGCTCGGTGAGGGTCTTGATCTGCTTCTCAGCGTTGGCAGTGAAGTTCACAGCGTCGCCGTGGTAGATCTTCTTCACGATGGCTTCAATCTTCTCCTTGATGGGCAGATCCAGCTCATAGGAGTAGGTGAAATCGTTGGGCTGGTCGCACAGACGGATGACTTCCTCTGCCAGTGCTACGCCGCCTTCGCCGCCCTTTGCCCAGACTTCGGACAGAGCTACGTTGACGCCCAGCTCCTTGCACTTGCGCTCCACCAAAGCCAGCTCGGCCTCGGTGTCCTGGGGGAACCGGTTGATGGCCACCACGCAAGGCAGCTTGTAAACCTTGGTGATGTTCTCCACATGCCGCAGCAGGTTGGGCAGGCCCTTCTCCAGAGCTTCCAGGTTCTCGTTGCCAGTCTCGGCCTTGGGCACGCCGCCGTTATACTTCAGAGCGCGGACAGTGGCAACCAAAACCACGCAGTTGGGCTTCAGGCCGGCCATCCGGCACTTGATGTCCAGGAACTTCTCTGCACCCAGGTCTGCGCCGAAGCCAGCCTCCGTGACGGTGTAGTCAGACAGCCGCATGGCGATCTTGGTGGCAGTGACGGAGTTGCAGCCGTGTGCGATGTTGGCGAAGGGACCGCCATGTACGAAAGCGGGGGTATGTTCCAGCGTCTGAACCAGGTTGGGCTTCAGAGCGTCCTTCAAGAGGGCAGCCATAGCGCCCTGGGCCTTCAGATCGCCGGCCGTGACGGGCTTGCCTTCCCGGGTGTAGCCCACAACCAGACGGGCCAGACGGGCCTTCAGGTCATTGATATCGGAAGCCAGGCACAGAACAGCCATGATCTCGGAGGCGACGGTAATGTCGTAGCCGTCCTCACGGGGCGTGCCGTTGGCCTTGCCGCCCAGGCCGTCCACCACGAAGCGGAGCTGCCGGTCGTTCATATCCACGCAGCGGCGCCAGGTGATCTGCCGGGGGTCGATGTTCAGAGCGTTGCCCTGATAGATGTGGTTATCCAGCATGGCGGCCAGCAGGTTGTTGGCAGCGCCAATGGCGTGGAAGTCACCGGTGAAGTGCAGGTTGATGTCCTCCATAGGGACGACCTGAGCGTAGCCGCCACCGGCAGCGCCGCCCTTAACACCGAACACAGGGCCCAGAGAGGGCTCACGCAGGGCAACCAGGACGTTCTTGCCCAGCTTCCGCATGCCATCGGCCAGACCAACGGTGGTGGTTGTCTTGCCTTCGCCGGCAGGGGTGGGGTTGATGGCAGTGACGAGAATCAGCTTGCCATCGGGACGCTGGACCTCTTTCAGAATGTTGTAGTCCACCTTAGCCTTGTACTTGCCGTACTGCTCCAGGTACTTTTCGTCCACACCGGCGGTCTTGGCCACTTCGGTGATGGGCTGCATGGTGGTTTCCTGTGCGATTTCGATGTCAGTTTTGAATGCCATAATATTACTCTCCTTGTATTGTTGTTGGTACCCTGCCGTTGTAATGGCCCGGGCCCATACAGGATTTACGCATAAAGCCGTTGGTATGACTTTACGCATACGGGGATGGCTGATAAGGGCGTCCATTGCGTACGCTTTTATCGATATAGTTTTACCATTCTCTGTTCAAAATGTCAACAAAAATCTTTGTAAAGCGGGAACTTTTTGCATTTTGACGAAAATGCCCCTGTGGTCCCGGCCGGTTTTGTGTATTTGCTATTTTTTTATCGATAATAGAGCACCGATTTTAGGCGTGGCCGGTCAGCCATGCGGCAGATGTCTACAAAATTGAAAAAACGTCCCGTTTACAAGCCCCCTGAACCGTACTATAATATGCGTATCACTCTGAATCCTTGCGGGAGGTATTCGCCATGAAACGAACACCCATTTGGCGTTGGGCTGCAGTTGCCTGCCATCTGTCTGCCCTTCTGGCCCCCGGTGCCTGGCTGTATTTTGTGCGCCATGCTGGAACCAGCTTCCGCTGGGCAGGTTTTACCGGAAGGAACCTGCTGGTTTGCCTGGTTCTGTCTTTGCTGCCCACGGCGCTGTTCTTCCTGGCCCAGCTTCTGCAGCGGCGGCACCAGCAGTCTGCTTGGGGCAGCGTTCTGGCCTGCCTCCTCTTCCTCCTGGCAGCTGCCGGCTGGCTGTACACCCTGTGCGACAGCTGGAGCCTTTGGAACGCCGCCCAGGCGGCCCATCTCCTGACCACGGGGCAGCTCCGGACTCTGCAAGCCGCTGCCCTCACGGGGGCCATCTGTGCCCTTTTGCCGCCCCTGTCTCAAGTCCCCTCCGTCCTGCGCCACAGGTAGACCGCCCTTCCCAGCAGCGAGGCCCCATGGAACCTAGAAATAGCGGGAGAAGCCACAAGCAATCTCGGCTTCTCCCGCTTTCTCATTGGCAGAAATTCCCACATCCCCGGTTTCCTCTGCAGACGGCGCATCTTCACAGTATTTTGCAAAACTTTTTTAGACTTACAAAACTCCCCCTTCGAAACCGGATGCAACTATGATACAATTATGCTGCATCTTGAAATTGGGAGGTAGCTTTGGATGATACGGATTTTGATTGTAGAGGACGAACGGCCCATTGCCAACCTCATTGACTGGAATCTCACTAGCTACGGTTACTCCTGCCAGAAGGCTTATGACGGGCTGACAGCAGCAGATCTCATTACGGAACACACCTACGATCTCGTTCTCTTGGATATTATGCTCCCGGGCATCGACGGCTACAGCCTGCTGGAGCAGATCAAGCCCACCGGGACGCCGGTGATCTTTCTCACAGCCAAGGGCTCCGTGGCCGACCGGGTCCAGGGACTCCGGGCCGGGGCTGACGACTATCTGGTCAAGCCCTTCGAAATCGTAGAGCTGCTGGCCCGGGTGGAGACGGTGCTGCGACGAGCGGGAAAAACCAAAGACCGACTTCAAATTGGCGATGTAACCATCGACGAAAGCTCCATGCAGGTGACAAAGGCCGGCCAGCCTGTATCCCTAACCAAGAAAGAATATGAGCTGCTCCTCCTGTTTGCCCGGAACCAAAATATGGCCCTCTTCCGGGAGACCATCTATGAGCGGGTATGGGATGGGGAATACACCGGTGACAGCCGGACTGTGGACCTCCATGTCCAGCGTCTGCGGAAGAAGCTGGGGTGGCAGGACCGGCTGTCTGCCGTATACAAGGTAGGTTACCGGCTGGAGGTGAAGGAGTGAAGCTATCCTGGAAAATTGTCTTGACCGTACTGCTGATTGTGACCCTCACTGTAAGCGTCAGCAGCTACATCATGATTGCCTCCACCTTCCAAGCGGAGCTGGACAGCCAGGCTGGGGCCGCATCGGGTGAGAGCCAGATGCTCTGCCTGACCCTGGGAGCGCTGGCCTCCCAGGCCGTGGGCAGCGGAGAGAGCGCCCTGCTGGAGCAGTTGGAGGGCAGCAGCTTTTTTCAGAATTATGCTATGCTGGTATACCGGAGCGACGGCACCGTTCTATGGAAAAACCGGGAGGAACCGGCCAACCTGACCCCCGCCGACGTGGGCCAGGAGGGCCTGTGCTACGCCTTTTTCCAGCGGGATACCGGCTCCCGCCGGTATCTGGAAACGGTCCAGCGGCTGGAGCTGAACGGGGAGCCCTTTTATGTGGACCTCCTCCAGGGGGCAGATCAGGCCTTCTCCCAACGGGATGCCAATCTGCAAATTTACCGGCAGGTGATGCTGCTGTCCGTAGCTGCCTGCACCCTAGCCTCCATTGCCTGCGCCGCCGTGCTCACAGGTCCCATTCGCAAGCTGTCCCGCTCCACCCGGTCCATTGCCGGCGGTCAGTACTCCCACCGGGTGAAGGTCCGCTCCCGGGACGAGCTGGGCGCCCTGGCAGAGGATTTTAACCGCATGGCCGACGCCCTGGAGCTGAAAATTCAGGAGCTGGCAGCGGCTGCACAGCGGCAAAAGGACTTTACCGCCTCCTTTGCCCACGAACTCAAGACGCCCCTCACCTCCGTCATTGGCTATGCCGACACCCTGCGCAGCCGGGAGCTGCCCCGGCTGCAGCAGCTGGAAGCAGTCAACTATATCTTCTCAGAAGGGAAACGCTTGGAGGCCATGTCCTTCTCCCTTTTGGATCTGTTTGCCCTGGAACGGACAGCCCCTCAGCTGGTCACCGTTCAGGCCCAGGCTCTGGCCAGGGCCGTGGCGGAGAGCATGGGCTATGTCATGTCCCAAAGCGGGGTGGAGCTTCGGCTGTCTGTGGAGCCCGGTTCCTTCCCTGGGGAGCCCAACCTATTGAAGACCCTGCTGTACAACCTCCTGGACAATGCCCGCAAGGCCTCCCAGTCCGGGTCCTCCGTGGAGCTGCTGGGCTGTACCACCCCTCAGGGTTACCTGTTCCAGGTCACCGACCACGGCCGGGGCATCCCCCAGGAGGCCCTGGACCGGATCACGGAGCCTTTTTACATGGTAGACAAGTCCCGGGCCAGGGCCCAGGGCGGCGCAGGCCTGGGGCTGGCTCTGTGCCAGCGAATCGCCAGCGCCCACGGCGCACAGCTGCGGTTTGAAAGCCGGGTGGGCGCAGGCACCACCGTATCCCTCATTCTGGGAGGGTCGGAGCCGTGAAAAAAACAACAGTTCTCACAGCGCTTCTGGCCGTCCTGGCGGTAACGGCAGGCCTTCTCTGGCCAGGCCGGGTTTTGGCCCGCCGGGAGCGCCGGCTCTATGGCCAAATCGTAACCGGCGCTGCAGCTGTGAGCGCCTTTGAACGGGGCGAAACCACTCTGGCCCAGCGCATTGCAGTCCTGGGAAGCATCAACAACACCGTACCGGCCATGGACTTTTCCGCAGGAGCGCAGCTATATGACGATGAATACACCCTGCGCCGCCGGTTTGTCCGGGAGCTGAGGCAAATGGGTAAATTCTTTGCGCCTGCCTCTACCCTGGAAGCCTGGCTGGTGGAAACGGAGATGGCCACTCAGGAATTTCACGAAATACCCGTCTCCTACCGCTGCGCTGTGGACCCCGATTCGGGAAAAACCTTTCTGGTGGGCACTCTGCAGGATCTGAATTGGGAGCAGTTCCTCCTGTACATGGACATGAGCTCTGGTAAAATCATCAGCGGGGAATTCCAGGCAGAGGAGCAAGAGGTCAGTGGGGAGCAGGGCTGGATTCTCGCCTCCGGCCTGGCCAACTACCTGGGCCTCACCCCCGTCACCTGCCTGGAGTCAGACTCGACCGGCGGCGTGTATCTGTTTGAAAGCGAGAACCAGGAGCAGGTGCGCTATACCATCCATCTGGAAGAGGAGGTGTGGAGGCTATACCCCACCTCATGACCCGTAGGCAGCCGGATCTGCGGTTCCATCCAAAGGTCCCGCCAGAATCCAGTGAAAGAGGAGGGCAGCGTATGAAATGGCGCATGGGAATTTTACTGCTGGCAGCCGCCTTTCTGGCCGGGCTCTTGCTGGTTCCCGGTAGACTCCTGGCAGTCCAGGAGCAGAGGCTGTACGGCCGGAAAACCGCACAGGATGTTCTGTCTCCCCAGTTTGCCGCAGACACAGGGACCTTATTCCAGCGGTTAAATACGCTGGCTCAGTACCACCAGGTTACATATCTGAGTCTTCAGGCTGGCAGCGACCTGTACTATGATCAGGAAACCCTCCTGGAACTGTACCGGCAGGAGCTCTCCACCCTGGCCCAGACCAATGAATTGGCTGCATCCCTCCTGCCTGCGCTGGAGGACTTGTTGGAGCGGCAACGCCTCTACCAAGACGCGCTAGAGGTGGGTTATGCCTGCGTGGTGGACCTGTCTACAGGAAACTCCTTTCTGGTAAGTTACCTGCGCAGCAACGATTTGGTGTTTGCGCTGGAAATGGATATGAGTTCCGGAAAACTGATCCAGCTGTGCAGCATCGCAGAGCTCTGTGAAAATCCGGAGCGGGTGAGGGAGGCTCCGTGGGACTGTGCAACCAGCCTGGCCCAATACCTTGGCCTGACCTGCACCGCAGAATCCGACCAAGGGTGGGCCGTGCAGTATACCTTTCTGGATCCCGAAGGCGACGGCAGCGTCCTGACATTCCAGCTCCGGCTGGACGATCTGCTGCAGCTCAGCGTCACACCCAATGAGTTCTTCCTCAGCAGCCCCTGAGCCCCTGCGTGTTCCAATCCACAAGGCAGCTTCCGCTCCCATGGCAGGCTCCTCTCCCTGAAAATTTTGACCCTCCATTGCATTTTCTGGAAAAATCCAGTATAATGAACCCCAGACTCCACCATGCCGGCCTTTCGGCCTACGCCCCCCTGCTAAAAAGGAGCTTACCCATGAATCAACGCCAAACACGCCCCCGCCCCAGACGCAGACGGAGGAGAAGAAATCCCATGAGCTACCTGGTAGGAGCCGGGCTGACTCTGGTGGTCCTTCTGGGGTGCCTGCCCCTTCTGAACCACTCAGGTGAAACCCCGCCGGACCCTTCCGATGCTCCCACCACCCCCTCCGCCACCCAGGAAACGGAGGTCATAGCCGCCTCCACCAAGCCCACACAACCCGGGCCGGATTGTCCAGCCATTCTGCGGGAACTCCTGGAGCGGAATCCGGAGACCTATGATTTCGTGGCGGGCTATCCGGGAACGTACGACCTGCAGGTGGACCTGAGTTCAGACTACACCCCGGGGGAAACTCCCCATCTGTTCCAGTGGGACACCCGGTGGGGCTACTACCCCTATGGTGGCAACCGAGTGGAGGACCTCCTGGGCCTGTCCGGCTGCGGTCCCACGGCCCTGTCCATGGTCGTCATCGGGATGACTGGCGATATCTCCTGGAATCCCGCAGCGGTGGCCCAGTATGCCGCTGAGGCCGGTTATGTGACCGAGAATGACGGCACAGCCTGGGCCCTGATGAGCGAGGGCTGCTCCCACTTCGGCCTGCTGGCCCAGGATGTGGCCCTGTGGGAGGATACCATGATCCAGGCTCTGGAGGACAGCCCTCTGATCTGCGCCCTGGGTCCCGGTGATTTTACGCAGGTGGGCCACTACATCGTCATCATCGCTTACGAAAACGGTGCGTTCCGGGTCCTGGACCCCAACTCCAAAGCCAACAGCGAAAAAAGCTGGACATACGCAACTCTGGAGTCCCAGATCAAAGCCATTTGGGGCTTCACCCTGGAAAATTGAATCAGCAAAACGGGAGGCTGTCTCAAAGCAAGTCTTGAGGCAGCCTCCCGCAGCGGATTTGGCGTATATTCTCTTACTTCGCAAACACCCGCTTCAGACGGCAGAACCGGGGCAGGCCGTCCTCCTTGATCATACCGGTCTCTCCCTGAATGAGGGGCAGGCAGTAGTCAATGAAGGCCTGGGTCACGTAGTTGCCCTGGGGGTTGATCCATTCCAGAGGCACCTTCTTCTCCGTGTTGGCCACCAGAGACAGATCGAACAGCTTAGGCTCGCACCGGTAGCCGTTTTCGTCCCGGGTGCAGGCAAAGCCCACCATCTGATCGGTCTCACCGGCCACGGCAGCCTCCACAGCGGTCTTACCAGAGAGGAAAGACTCGGCGATGTCGGTGCCGGAGGCGCAGTGGGCCGCGCAACGCTGCAGCAGGCTCAATTCAATGGGCCGCACCTTGGCGCCGGTGGCAGCCTTCACCACATCGGCCAGTCTGGCAGCCAGGCCGCCCAGCTGGGCGTGACCGAAGCCATCGGTGCCGGAGGTCTTGGCCTCGGAAACGAAGGTGCCGTCTGCATAGTGGATGCCCTCGGACACCGCCACGATGCAGTTCTTCTTTTCTTCGTAAATCCGCTTCACATCTGCCAGGAAGGAGTCCATATTAAAGTCCACCTCAGGCAGATAAATAAGGTCGGGCCCCTCGCCCTTCACACCAGCCAGAGCGGCAGCGGCAGTGAGCCAGCCCGCATGGCGGCCCATACACTCGATGATGGTAACCATGCCGGTGTCATACACATGGCAGTCCCGGGAGACCTCCATGATGGAGGTGGCAATATACTTGGCGGCGGAAGCAAAGCCGGGGCAGTGATCCGTTCCGGCCAGGTCGTTGTCAATGGTCTTGGGCACGCCCATGACCCGGCATTCATAGCCTACCCGGCTCATATACTTCGAGATTTTGTTGCAGGTATCCATGGAATCGTTGCCGCCGTTGTAGAAGAAGTAGCGCACATTGTACTTCTGGAAGATCTCCAGAATACGCTTGTAATCGGTGTCATCCACATCCGGATCGGCAATTTTATACCGGCAGGAACCCAGAGCGGAAGAGGGCGTGGAGAGCAGGAGCTCCAGCTCCTTGGGGTCCTCTTCGTCCATGATCATGAGCTGATCGTTCAGGACGCCCTTAATGCCGTGGTATGCGCCATAGACCTTGGTAATGGTTTCGTTCTCCAGGGCCGTTTTGATGACGCCGTAGGCGCTGGCATTGATGACAGCGGAAGGGCCGCCGGACTGGCCAATAATTACAGAGCCTGTCAAAGCTTTGGTAGACATTTATAGTACCTCCAGGAAACAGTTTTGAAAATTTATGCAAGTTGAACAGGGTGCTCCTCACTTTGGCGCACACGGCTAAATCATATCACAAAGTGCCGGAAATGGCAAATAAAATAATTGAAATTGGGCGGATTTGTGATATAATGTACTTCAGAAAACAGGCGGGTGACCGCCGGAAAAAGACAAGGAGTGTTTACAATGCCTCTGGTAACTTCGACCGAAATGTTCAAAAAGGCCTACGACGGCGGCTACGCCATCGGCGCTTTCAACGTCAACAACATGGAAATTGTGCAGGGCATCACGGAAGCCTGCCGGGAAGAGAAAGCTCCCGTAATCCTCCAGGTGTCCAAGGGTGCCCGGGCCTACGCCAACCACACCTACCTGGTGAAGCTGGTGGAAGCTGCTGTGCTGGAGTGCCCTGAGATCCCCATTGTGCTCCATCTGGACCACGGCCCCGACTTTGAGACCTGCAAGGCTTGCATCGACGGCGGCTTCACCTCCGTTATGATCGACGCCTCCTCCAAGCCCTTTGCCGAGAACATTGAGATCACCCGCAAGGTGGTGGAGTATGCCCATGACCACGGCGTGGTGGTGGAAGCCGAGCTGGGCACCCTGGCCGGCATTGAAGATGACGTGAAGGTCTCCGCCGAGGATTCCTCCTACACCCACCCTGAAGAAGTGGAGGAGTTTGTCTCCAAAACTGGCTGCGATTCCCTGGCCATCGCCATCGGCACCTCCCACGGCGCTTACAAGTTCAAGCCCGGCACCAAGCCCCAGCTCCGCTTTGACGTGCTGGAGGAGGTCTCCCGCCGCCTGCCCGGCTTCCCCATCGTGCTCCACGGCTCTTCCTCCGTGCCCCAGAACTACGTGGAGATGATCAACGCCCACGGTGGCAAGATGCCCGGCGCCATCGGCGTGCCCGAGGATCAGCTGCGCCACGCCGCTGAGCTGTCCGTCTGCAAGATCAACATCGACTCCGACCTCCGCCTGGCCATGACCGGCACCATCCGGGAATTCTTCGACGCCCATCCCGACAAGTTTGACCCCCGGGAGTACCTGAAGCCCGCCCGTGCCAACATCAAGGAGCTGGTTCGCCACAAGCTGGTGAACGTTCTGGGCTGTGCAGGCAAGGCCTGAGCATCACCCATCCATTCTGTAATTTCCTGACCGCCTACCATGGAATAGGAGAGGCTTTCGCCTCCCCTACTCCATGGTTTTTATTATGGTGGGTCAGTTTTTCGGATCAGAAATCCTGTGCCAGGATGGTGAGGAACTTGGCCATTTGGGCCCGGGTCAGATTGGCCCGGGGCCTCAAGGTCCCGTCCCCGTATCCCTCCAGGAACGACTCCGACACAGCCCAGGCCACAGCCTCCCTGGCATAGGTGGAAATCCGGGCGCTATCGGAATAGCCGGACAAATCCCCACTCTGCTCCGGGGTCAGCCCCAGGTATTCCGTCACATACCGGTACAGGAAGGTAGCTGTCTGTTCCCGGGTGACTGCCTCATCTGGGCAAAAGGTGGTCCCGGTCACTCCCTCGGCAATGCCGCTGGCCTGGGCCCAGGCAACCGCCTTTTCGTAATATGCGTTTTTACGCAGGTCTGTAAAGGTGCTCTTCCCCTCCGGCTCTGGAGCGCCTGCCAGGCGGTACAGGGTGGTGACCAACATGCCCCGGGTTGTGGGACGCTCCGGCTGGAAATAGCCATGGCCGGTACCCTGCATCAGTCCCTTGGCAATGACGGCATCCGTATACGGATGATACCACCCTTCTGTGTCCAGGTCCGCAAAAGCGGCAGAAGGGCAGGGGCCTGTACCGGCGGCCACCGCTCTCGTCTCCCCCTCTCCACAGCGGCTGCAGCTCCGGCGCTCTTCCCCGTCATGGAAGCAGTCCGCCGCTTTTACGGTCTCCCATGGGCCCAGGTCGTGGCCCAGAGCCGCCACGGTCTCGGTATAGTTGTGGCCGCACTTTTCGCAGGTATAGGTGTTCTCCCCCTCCTCGGTACAGGTGGGGTCCTTGGAAGCCGTCAGCTGGTAGGTGTGTCCGCCGTCCTCCTGTGTGACAGGCGCCTCCACAATTTCGTCCAAGCAGAGCTCTTCGTTGCGCTGGAGGGTCCTGATCTGGAATTTGGTATTCACATAATCCCCCTCATAGGCAAAGCGAAGAATCGCCAGGGGGCTACCCGCCTGAATTGGGTGAGCCGTGGCATAGTCAAAGACCAGGAGGCCTGCTTCCGGGTCCAGACGAAGGGCCGTGCTGCCTATGGCAGAGTCTATGCCCTCATAACGCAGCGCAGCGGCATCGTACCGAATTTCCACCAGGCCGTTGGTCACCGCCTGGACTTCCGTCAAAGTGAGCCGGATGGTGCCCTGGCCTCCTTCCCCGTCAGAGTCCAGCTCCACCTGCTCCAGGGCAGCCCCCACCGCGTTCAGAGTGCCAGTGGCCCTTGCCGCCTCCCCGGTGTCGGCGGTTTCTGTAGTAAGGTCCATCATAGGGACCTCCACACCTCCACCTTGGGAGAAGGGAACCGGCGTCGAGGAAACCTCCTCTGTTCCATCCCGGAGGGAGAAAATCACGGAGCTCTCCGGCGGGTTGGTGGTGACATAGGGCGCTGCAATGGCCGTGGCCTGACCCACGTTGCCCAGCTTCCCCACGGACAGGGTTTCCTCCTGCAGGTCAATGTAATACAGCTCCGCCGCCCCGTCCGAGTAGGCCACCACCAGGCCCTCATTGACGCCGTCGTTCACATAGGTCATGGAAAGACCGTGGTCGTTGGAAAACCGCTTGCCGATGTTGCCGATTACCTTCTGCCGCAGCGTATAGCCCACGCGGGATTCACTGGGCACATAGGTGGCATAGATTTCCCACATCGCCAGAGTGCCATCGGCACAGAGGATGTAATAGTCCTGGGCCGGCCATTGATCCCGGTACATGGTGGTCCCCAGGAAGGCCACAGCGGCCACATCCGGATACTTCCTGGCAATGTCAAAGGAGGGAACCGTTACGGTTCCGGATTCAAAGTTGTTCAGATAAACCAGCGTCCGGGCATTGGAAATGAACATGGGGCCGCCAAAGGCAATGACCGAAATGGGATTGCCGGAGCTGTCTTTGGCCTCCATCTCCATGGCAGGCGCAGCAGCCAGATCCAGGAAGCTGTAGCTGGTGGAGCATTTGGCTCCCAAGGTAGCTCGGAATCCATTCGCCGGGTCGATTTCATAGATGTTGCACATCTGGGTGTAATCGCCGTCCACACCGTAAAGCTTTCCCTCGTGATAGCCGCCGGCCGCCAAGCGCACATCGGTATCCGCCTGGACGGTATAGCTGCCGGTATCTGCCGTATGAACCGTGACCCAGTGGGAACCGGTTTGGTCCGTGATCTGGGCATTTACCGTAGTGGAAACCTGCAGAAGCGGCTTTACCGTCACTGTACCGGAGGCAGAAGCCGGAACCCCTGCATCGTCTTTTGCCATGGAGGTAGCCGTGATGACAGCGGTACCTGCCTGGACGCCGGTCACAACCCCTCTTTCATCCACCGTCGCCACCGACGGGTCACTGGAGCTCCAGATGAGGCCCGGGTCATAGGTGGTGGGCAGCACCCTGGCTTCCATCTGCAGGGTGTCCTTTTCATATATGGACGTATGGGTGGGCTTTAGCTTCACCGTCAGCTCCGTCGCCCGGGTATACCGGTAGAGACTCACCACCGGCCAAGCGCCGTCTCCAAACCCACCCAGGGGGGTAGCCAGCGACCGCTCCGGGTCAATGGCATACAGCTGCGCCTGAGCGCCCTCCGTATAGGCGGCCAACAGGAGATACCCAGTTTCGCCGTCGTACAACATGGAGGCATAAGTCCCGCCGCTCCGGCTTGAAACGTCGCTGAGATCCAGGCCGGTTTCGCCCAGCTCTTCCCGCTCCAATGTGTAGCTCTTGCCATCGTCTTTAGTATATAGGATGAACTTCCAGAGCCGGCCGCTCTCCGTCAGCACATAGTAGAAGGCGGCGGGATCGTTCTCCCCATACAGGCCGCTTTCGATGTGGGCAATGACCGCCATGGGGTCCGCCTGATACTGGCTGCTGAGGGTCCAGTAGCTCAGGCTTCCCTCCTGGGGATTCAGCATCTCCACCTTGGTGCCGCTGTCGCACAGGCCAATGATCCGGCCGAAGTAGCCCCCCTCCAGCGCCGGCGCCGGTGCAGCATCGGACCAAGCCCAGGTCTCCGACATAGCTCCCAGGCTCTTGGTTTCGAAGGTATCTGGATCAATTTCATAGAGATTCGTACCGTCGTGGGCATAAATCCGGTCGTCCAGTATAGCGCCGCCGTAGTAGCTTCCAGCCGCGTCCGATGCGGTCTTCCAGGCGGCCGGATCATCTGTGCAGAATTCCGCCCAGTGGGCGCTGCCGGACTTGTCGTAAACGAGTCCGCTGAGAGAAACGGGGCTCAGCTTCTCCACCGTCACCGTGCAGGAGGCGGTGAGATTCGGCGCGGCGTGGGTGGTGACGGTGATCACCGCCTGCCCCAAGCCCTGGGCCAGAATTCTGCCCTCGTCTACCCGCACCACGCTTTCATCGCTGGTGGTCCAGGTGACGGACTTGTCTTGGAGGGTCCAGGGGTAAACCGCTGTGGTCAGGGTGTAGGCCGTGCCCTGAAGCAACGTGAGCTGGTTGTCGCTGATGGTAATCCGGCTGGCAGTCTCCGCCGGGGCGATGTAGCCGTTGCCGGAGGGGACGATGTACAGGCCGGTAGTCTGCACATACATCCGGGAGGCCGCAGCGGCATACTTGCCCAGGTAATAATCCGGATTGGTCTTCTGAGCCCTGCCAGTCTCCAAATCGAAAAAAAGCAGGTTGTTGGACTGGGAACTTTCGGAATAGGCGTTGGCCCAATAGAGCAGATCCCGATCGTGATCCCATGCCAAGGTCCCGGACTTTTGGACAAATCCGGCGGCAGCCTCTTTCTCCGGAACCATAGGGGCCAGATCGGTCACCGCGCCCTCTTGCACCTGAGCGGCAGACCACCGGTAGAGGAAGGTGCGGGAAGCTGTGGTGGAGTAATTGACGGAATAGAAATTCCCCGCGTCGTCTATGGCCAGGTTCAAAAGCACCCCATAGGCTGCTGAGGTGGTGGTGGGATTGGTCACCGACACAGTAAAGGCTTTGGTCGCTTCCCCGGTAACAAGGTCCACGGTGTACACGGTGTTGTCCTCACCCATGGCATAGAGCTTTCCATCCGCGTAAGAGAAGGCCAGGTCCAGGAAGCCACCCGCCACGCCGGTCTGCCCCACCTCCACATAGCTGGCCCACTGACCCTGGGGAGCGGCGTAGAGGAAGCCGTTGTCTGCGGCCATATACACATAGCCGTCCACGTACTCTGCCGCTGTAACATGCAGGTTCATAGCGTCCAGGTTGGTGGTGCCGTCATACTCGGTCTCGCTTTGGTAGCAGACTCTGGACGGATGGATCTCCATCCAGCGCACACCGCCGCCCCGATACTTCTCCGAAGCGGTGAATCCATACATTCTGCCGGTGTAGTTCTCTGCCTCTCCGCCGTATTCCACGGTGTACAGCGTCTCATTGCCGGCGTAATCCGCCACCCGCACCATACAGGTGGGGCCCAGCTTCAACTGGGACAGATCCAGGGTAACGCTGCCCAAACCTCCCGCTTCCGTCTCCACCATGGCAGACGAGGCCAATACCTCCGTCCCTGCAGAGTTCAGCACCTGCACCACGGCAATGTACTGGTTGTCCCGGGCCGTCACCGTCAGGTTGCCGGTGCGCAGGTCCTTGGACAGCGCCGTCACCTCTGGCGCTGTATCGTCCACAGTCATGGTGGTGGTAAGGCAGGCGCCTGCACCCAGCTTGCCCGATTGCAGCAGTGCCACCACGTCTTCGCCCCGCAGCTCTCCTGCCGTCTCATAAAATTCCGGCACGGCAACCACCTGGACCGTGATCACGTCTCCCTCCCGAACCCCCAGGGAGGAGACCTTCCGGTTGATGGTATAGGTGCCCACAGTGTCCATCCAGGTCTGGTTGTTGACGTGATAGTAGGCGCTTCCCGCCTGAGCTGCCACATTGCCGGTATAGAGGACCTCCCCATTCTGGTTGGTGACCAGGACCGTCAGAGCAGCGGCATTCCGGATCAGGGACAGGCGGTATTGATACAAGGTATCACTGCTGCAGATGGCCTCCCTGCCCTCCGGATAGCGCTCCTCCAGCAGGTAGGGATTGCCCACCTGGAAATAAGCCTTGGCATCCCCTTTGTGCTTCACAAGTAGGTTATTGGTCTGAACGAAGCCAAGGTATGGCACTGTGGCGTCGCCATACAGGGCATCCGTATAGGTGAGCCGGTCATACATAGAAGGTTGGGACCAGTTGCCGTAGAAGCCCAAAATGGGAATGGAGTGTACCGGCGCAGTTTCCCCCTCAGAGGTAGCCACCGGCTCCACAAAGAGGTAGCCTTCCAAATATGCACCGTTTTCATACTGCCGGTCCAGACTGGCCTTGGTGTCCTCCGTCAGGAGGATCTCCGCCGTCACCTCTACCGAAGAGCCGGCCGGAAGTACCATCCGCCCGGTTTCCAGGGCGTTCAGAAGACAATAGGCATCGTAAGTGGTGATCTGTCCATCCCCGTCCAGGTCTGCCTTTCTGTCTACCTGGTCCAGGAGTCCGGCCACATAGTTCAAAATGATCTGGGCGTCTCCGGCGTCGGTGTCTCCGTCGCCATCCAGGTCACAGTCATATTGGGCTGTGGGAACAAAGGCCGTCCCGTTGACCAGGTAGCGAACCTCCGCCGCCAAGGGCGCCGTTTGGGTGTCCAGGTAGGAAATTCCATCCTGGGTAAACACATGTTGGGTAAAGAGGTCCGTGGCCAAGGTATAGCTCCGGGCCTCCTGGGTCAGGTTGTGGAGGGTAAAGGAAACCCGGTAGCTTCCCAGTCGCTGAGGGTCGTCACCCAGTTCCGCCTTGACCTTTCCATCGGCAGCGGAGGATGTGGCGCTGGGGTCCATTTGAATGTAGAGGTCTGAAGAAATCACCGCGCCAACGTTGGCCAGTCCTGCGCCCTGCTTCAGGACAGACCAGTAATTTCCGCCGCTGGCCTCCTCCCGGAGGGGAACCGCCGTGGACATCAGCAGGCTTTGGGCCAGCTGCCGGGATGTGAGGCCGGTTTTCTCCGCCAGGCCCTCTGCCCGGATGTACTCTGCCGCCAGGGCCACCATACCCGCCACCTGAGGCGCAGCCATGGAGGTACCAGACATAGTTTCATAAGCCTGACCCCCCGGTATCTGCCCGTTGACGGAGTAAATGTTGCCACCGGGGGCCGTCACCTCCGGCTTCATGGTAAGGCTGCCGGGAACACCCCAGGAGCTGAAGCTGCTCATGGTCTCATACGGAAGGCCCAGATCGCCGGAGGCCACCTGATCCCCCACGGTGAGGACGCCCTCATAATACAGAATCTGCCCGTCCTCCCCGGTCACCGGCGAGGCGTTGGCCTTCAGTACCGCCCCATCGGACTGAGTCACGGAGACGAAGGGGGCCGTCCCGCTGTAATCCGTGAGATCCATGTTGATGGACCCGGCTTGGTTGTTGTATACCACCGTGGCAATGGCCCCAGCCGCTACAGCATTGTCCCCCTTTTGGTAGAAGGAGATACCACCCCGGGAGCACACCACAATTTTTCCCTGGGCCCCGCCGTTCAGGGCGGCAAAATCCTCCGGCGTACCAACGCCGTCCATGTAAATATAGGGCTGCTCCCCTGCCAGGGTAGCCATGGGAGCGTTGCCATACACCGTCTGGGTATAGAAGAGAAGCTTTCCTCCTGCCTCCAGGTACATGCCCGTATATCCCCTGTTGTCCACAGAGGCCACGGACAAGGCGTTGGCAAAGGTACCCGGCATCCCGGTGGTGGTCATGCTCACGTCCCCTGCATACAGGTGCCCGGTGGGGCTGTAGCTGTGGTCCATCCAAGCGCCGGAATTTCCGGCGGACATTGTGGCCACAATCCCGCTTTCGGTGAGGGAATCCAGAATGGCCTGATAGGTCTCGTCGCTGTTCCGATTGAAGCCAGGGCTCCCAGAGCCAAGAGACAGGTTCACTGCGTCACACCCCAGGACAATGGCGTCTTCAATGGCCGCCATATAGTCCGAGTCGTAGGCGCCACCGGTTTTGCCGAAGACCTTCATGGTGATGATCTGGGCGTCCGGGGCCACGCCCTGGGTCTTCACGGTCTCCAGAGCAGGAGCAAAGGACCCATCCTCTTGGGGGATGTAGGCGTTTGCCGCTGCAATCCCGGCCACGTGGGAGCCATGCTCCGACTGCTTGTCGTTGTCATGGGTGATATCCAGGTCCCGGTCAATGTAGTTAAAACCAAAGGGCAGTTTCCCGCTCACATACAGGTCCTCTGCCGTGTAATTCTTGGCCGCCACAGTGCTGCCAATGTTCAGCTGATCCAGAACTGCGGCAATCCTCTCCGCATCCAGCAGATCCAACTCCTTCTGATAGTCCTCCAGGGTCTTCCCCTCCAGCTCCGCCCGGCATCTCAGAGCATACTGGAAGCCAGCGCCGGAGAATGATTGGTGGTCCGTATCAATGCCTGTGTCAATGACCGCAATCCGGGAGCCTGCGCCGGTGTATCCGGCGGCCCAAGCCCCCGGAGAGCCAATCATTTCCGAGGAGGTGGACATATTCGGGTCTGCCGTACCGGTAGATACCACATCCGGGCGGTACTGGGTTTCCAACACCACCTTCTCCACCCCGGGAAGGGCTTCAATTTTGGAAATTTGCCCGTATTCCACGTTGACGGACAGAATATTCGCCGCCAGAGTCAGGTTCCAGACGATGTCCGGGGCTTTTCCAGTGGCCGTCTCCATGCGGGCGGCCACATCCTCCTGCAGTTGCCGCAGACTCCGGCGGTAGGACGCCGCCTGGAGATTTTCTGCAAGATGTTCGGGGGAAAAGCCAGCTGCCAGGGTGGCGGGCTTCTCCAGCACCACGGATACCCGGACCAGGTCCGTATCCAAGTGGTCCGGTGAGTCGGGGATCTCTTCCGGGATGCGCTCCGGGAGCGCACCGTCTGCGGCAGCGTTTTCTGCCTTTTGGAAAGGCAACGCCACGTTCTGTGTACCGGCCCCATGGATGGGAACCGCGCAGATGCACATCGCCACAACCAGCAGCCAAGCCAGCAGGCTGGTCATCCCATGTCTGTTTTTCATGTATGTTCCTCCTTCAATTTCTGATCTGCCCCAATATTACGTATTTGCGTAATATGTGTAAGCTATAAAGCTAGTATATAGGACCGCCGCAGCTTTGTCAAGTTAAATTCCTATCGCATTTCATCCGGCAACTGGGGAGGAGAACAAAGCAAAAGGGGCTGCCCTGAAAGCAAAGACTTGCAAAAACCAGCAAATCCTTATTTTCAGGGCAGGCACTCAGTATCATTCTAATCAATTGTTATGAAAAACCAGCATAGGGCACATCCCGCAGCTCTATTGCTGCAGCAAAACCCCGCATACCACATCGCAGAGATTGGTGACGGCATCCCGGTTCAGGTCGTAGTAAATGCGGTTCTCTCCTCGCCTGGCACGCACCAGCCCCGCATCCAGCAGCAGGCCCATATGCCGCGAAATGGTGGCCGTCGTAAGGTTCATCTCCCGGGCCAACTCCTGGCAGTAGGAACTGGAGCGGGAAATGCGCCGGAGAATTTCGAACTTGCTCCGGTCACTGATCACCTTCAGGAGATTGCAAATGGCCTCATCGGTCATTTGCACCCGGTCCACCCGGAAGCTCTCGTTGATCAGCACGCCGATGTAAACCTGACGGAAGTCCTTCCCCTCCAGGGTACCGTAGGTATAAATCATGTCATTGGCCGCCAGCATACTCAGATTGATGTATGTGTCCAGTCCATCCGCCTCTACCTCCTGGTTGGTCAGCTGCTCCAGCAAGTCCGGAAAGCTGTGACTTTGAAAATACTGCTCCCAATGGTCGTAGCTCTCCTGGGCCAGGGGCAGGAAGGACTCCATAGCCGCCTCCATCCGTAAGGCAACCGGATAAAGATGCTCTGACAGCTCCTGGAAGGCCTCCGGAAAGCGGCAGAGAATTTTGTAAATCTTCCACCGGTACTGCTCCTCAATGGGGATCTGCTCCAGCTGGTCCACCAGCTCCGGCACAGTCTCCCCCGCATCTGCCACCCGAAAGCTCATCCCGCCGCTGTTCACATCAAAAAGCACATAGGGCCGGGAGAGAATCCCCAGCGCAGCGGTGCGGGTCCTGTCCAGCGCCTCTTGAAAGTCTGCAATCCGTATGTCTAAAAAGCTGTAAATCATCAGCTTCGCCAGACACATATTCTGCCATTTGCTCTCCGTATCCCACCGCTGGAAATAGTAGGTCAGCTGAGGAGACTCCGGCAGCTCTCCACAAACCTCCTCCACCAGCCCGGACAGATGGGAACACAGCAGCTCAATCCGGTTTCTCTCCGGGCCGGATAGCTTTTGTCCGTATTTCAGAAGAATATCCCGTTTTTTCTGGCTGAAGGTAATACCATTTACCCGCTGGTAAATGGCCTCTATCGTTTCGTATAAAATTGCCGGTTTCCGCAGAATCATCTCGCCCATTTTCAGATCCTCCCTATATATTTTAAAACATAACCGCCGCCCCGGCAAAAGTCAAGAAAAATCCTGTAAGGAGCCACTGGAATCCCACAAAACCGCTGCCTGTGTCTTAGGCGCAAACTTACACATCTGACAAAATTTCGAAAAACTTTCTAAAGTGCTTGTAAACTGCGGAGAAAAAAAGTATACTTAGCATCGGAACGGTAATGTAAGGAAGTCCATACCCGTTCCCTTTCAACTGGGCGTGGACTGCGAACCCGGCCCCACAGCCTAAATTTTTGTAACAGGAGAAGAAATATGAAGATTCGGAAAACCACTGCAAAACTGATGGCGTTCCTCCTGGCGGTGTGTATGCTGGCCACCACGGCTCTGGCCTACGACGGCATTTACACCGACAAAGAGGGCAACATCAGCTACAGCCCCTATGAGCAGGGGCTCTATTCCAACGGCGGCTACACCATTGACAAAGTCTCCCATCCCACTTTGGGTGCCGGTGAGGTGGACGGCATTCTCACTGGCGACCTGCAGGATCGCGGACAGAGCTACTCCTGGTCCATGGCAGAAGCGGGAGACTATGTGTACATCGGGACCTGCTACAATTCCACCTACTACATCTACCACAACAATGTAAAAACCACCCTGGATGGGATGAAGAGCTCCGGCATTCTGGACCCGGAGCTGGATACCGGGAAGGTCGCCGATGAAATTGTCCAGGTAGCCTTCGGCGTCGATACTTTTGACTCCACCTTGATGAACGACTGGGCCCCGGTGATCATGGCGGTCCACAAGATCACCGGCGAGGCCAAGGTGATTTTCCGGGAGCGGGACGTCTGGAGCCAGCATCCCGACATCTTCCCGGGCTATGCCCCCACCATGGCAGTGAAAAACTATCTCTCCGGCTACCGGATGGCCTTCGAGTTCCAGGGGAAGCTGTACTTCGCCGGTATGGGCAACCCCACAGCTACCTTGGTGGAAGTAGATCCGGTCACCAATGAGGCCAAGATTGTATACTATAACATCAATCAAACCCGGGGCGTCGCCAACGGCGTGCACGGCCTGCTGGTTTATGATGGAGAGATTCTCATGTGCCTGGCCACAGACAACTACGACGGGAAGGGCACGCCTGGCGGCCTCATTGTGGCCAGCTCCAATCCCAGCGCCTCCCTGGACACCTGGCGGGTCATTGCCGACCAGGACGATTTCGATGGCCTGCCTGCCGTGATGCAGATCGACGGCCTCAACGGCGGCGGCGTCTGGGACATCATTGAGTATCACGGCCACCTGTACGTAACCGTGGTCACAGACAAAACGGACAAAGAGACCGGCGTCACCAATAAGCAGGGCTTCGCCATGTACCGTGGCGAAAAGCAAGCGGACGGCTCCTTCACCTGGACCCAGGTCATCGGCGACCACAGCAAATACGGTTTTGGCCTGGGCATCAACTATTCCATGGCTTGCAACATGTGGGTTTACGACGGCTACCTCTACCTGGGCACCTACAACGACCCCATGCTGGACCTGGCGGCCGTGCCTGCCACCGGCAACTTTGAACATCTGTACAACGACCTGGATCACTCCATCTATCTCTACCGCATGGATGCAGAGGAGAACTTCCAGCAGATCGGCGGCAAGGACGACAACCCCTATTTCCCGGAGGGTCCCCTGGGTAATCTGGGCGCCGGCCTGGGTAACCACTCCAACCAGTATGTCTGGCGCTTCGGCGTTCATAACGATGAATTGTACCTGGGCACCTTCGACACCTCCACCCTCACCTACATGTTTACCCAGCTCACCGATGGCCAGGTGGCCAATATGGACTACGAGGACATCAGCGGCCGGGCAGAGCTCCTGGAGGACGCCCTGCTGCAGGTTTTGGGACAGGAGAATAACCCCTATCTGGCCATGTTCCTGGAGGCAACCCTGTTTCACACCAAGGCCCTCGACCTGTTCCGGGATCTGTCCGGCTTTGCCACCGACATGTCCGCAGACTGGAATCCGGTGCCGGATTACCGGGAGCTCCTGGAGAATTACGAGGCCTTCCGGGATGATCTGCTGGCCAGGCTGGAATCTCAAATGGCCCAGCCTGATTTCCTGGAGCAGTACGCCGCTGCCAACGGGGTCACCGTGGCGGAGCTGCTAGTCAGCCAGGGTGCAGAGGTCCAAGGTCCCGTGGGCGACCGGCTGAAGGCCGCCCTTCGGGAGCAGCTTAAGAAGCTGCTGGCCAGCTGCGACCAGGTGTTTTATGACTCCACCATTCACAACTTTGTCTTTTACTTCGGCGTCAACTACTACGCCCAGGAGTGCGAACGGGGCTTTGACCTGCTGGTCTCCAATGACGGCGTGCACTTCGACGCCATCACCCGGGATGGCTTTGGCGATGGGGCCAATCACGGCCTGCGGACCATTTGCTCCACGAAGCAAGGCGTCTTCCTGGGGACCGCCAATCCCTACTATGGCACCCAGCTGTGGAGAATGTACAGCGAACGCGACCACGCTGGCTGCACCGGCGGGGACGGCTGCCCCAGCCGCTCCTTCACGGACCTGAACACCGGCGTCTGGTATCATCCCTACACCGACTATGTCATCTCCCACAGCCTGATGCGGGGTCTGAGCAGCACTCTGTTTGCCCCCAATCAGAGCATGACCCGGGGCATGATGGTCACCACCCTGTACCGTCTGGCCGGGGAGCCCCAGGTAGAGGGTACCGCTACCTTCCAGGATGTGAAGTCCAGCGCTTACTATGCCAACGCTGTGGCCTGGGCAGAAGCCAACGGCATTGCCAAGGGCATTGACACCGGTGTCTTTGCCCCCAACGCCCCCGTAACCCGGGAGCAGGCTGCAGCCTTTGCCTATCGGTACGTAACGGCATACTTGGGCAAAACGCCGGTGCCCGGCGCTTCCCTCGGCGGCTTCCAGGACGCAGGGCTGGTCTCCGATTATGCCGCAGAGTCCCTGTCCTGGGCCCATGCCGCCGGGCTGATGGTGGGCTATGGTGATGGCTTCCTCGGCCCCAAGGACACCGTAACCCGGGCGCAAATGGCCAAACTCCTGACGCTGTTGGCTCAAAACTTCTAACGCTCCGGCAGAGCCGTGAGGGAGAGACCCACCTCCCCCACGGTCTCTGCACCCCCGTTTTCCGGCAAAAAACCGGGCAAATTCCCCTCCTGAACAGGTGCGGGAATTTGCCCGGTTTTTTCGATTTTCCTTCACCGGTGAATGGCGTACTCCACCGGAGTCTTGGCCGGAAGGTCCAGAAGCTCCGGATGACGGAGCAGCTCCTTGACCAGGGCCACAGTGCCGGAATAGTAATAGCCGTCGGCAATGCGCTCGTCCAGAGTGATGCCCAGGGGAATCACCTGGTGGGGATCCTGGGCGCCGGCTTCGTCATAAGTCATGGTCCAGTGCTTTTTACCAATGACCACAAAGCAGGAGTTGGTGCCCCAGTTGGTCAGGTGATGGTAGCCGCACTCCAGGCCAATGGAACCCAGATTGCTGATAAAAATAGAAGAATAGTTGGGGTCCGTGGCAATGATGCCCTGAGGAACCTTGCCATGCCGGTCCAGGAAAAACAGGGTATGCATCACCAGCCGCAAAATGGGCCGGGGTAGACGCACCAACCGGTCCATCATGTCGGAGGAGGGGTCCTTCACATCCGTGCGGCGGCACTGATGAATGGTCTGCATCAGTTCCTGATGGTAGCCGTCCAGGGTGGAGTTTTCGTCAAAATACTGAAAAGCCAAGCCCTCCTCAGATTTGTCCTCAAACTTCTTCTTCACCACAAAGGCCACGGAGATGTACTTTCGTTGATAGACCCGGTTATAGGCGATAAACCGGTTCATTTTAGGCCGCAGCACAAAGGCCTTGCCAATGGCAGCGCTGATCAAGTGAAAATAGGTGTATTTATCCTCCGTCCGTCCCGCGTTTTTCTTTGCCAGGTAATCATCCAGAGGGCGCAGGTCGATGTCCACATTGATGTAAGCCTCATTGTCGGCCCGGTTGGGGTACAGGTGGGGGGTAAACTGGGTCATCCCAGGCAGCTCCCGCAGCCACCACCCATCCCGCCGGTCCCCCCATTTTTTCTTCCGTTTTTCCAAATTTTCTCACTCCAGTTTCAAGAATCTGTCTGGTCAGATTCATTATACTAACCTTTTTGGAGAATTGCAAGAATCGGATACGCTCCATGGGGGCAGCAGCATTTCCTTTTTCTGGGGCCAAGTAACCCACCCATCCCTGGCACGGAAGCGCCCTGCGCCAGGGGGGTGAACTTGCAGTTGCCCTCTGTGCGTTTACCGTTACCGGGAGAACATGATGCCCTCGCTGTTGAACATCCGGGTCAGGAGGAAGACCCCCAAGCCGGTGACAGCCAGGTTGGCAGCCACTGCCGTTAAAATCAAAACCGGTGAGGCGGAAAAGGCGAAAATCCCCACCATACACTGCACGCTGTTGTACACCGGAATGAGGTAGTAGCACAGCTCTGTCTTTGCGCCACCGCCAAACATGGCCGTCACTCCCACCAAAATCACCACAATCATCAGAGGCGTCACATAAGTCTGAGCCTCCTTGACCGACTTGGCAAAGGCGGAAACGATGGAAATCAAGGTAATCAGCAGCAGCACTGTAGAGAGAATCACCACGCCCAGCAGGGCATAATCCCCCACCCCATAGGTCACCGTCAGCTGCTCTGAAGCAGCGCCCATGAGCTTAGGCAGAGACAAGGTAGTCCCAATGGCGCTGGAAGCGCCGGACAGAAGGGAAATCACGGACAGGGCCATAATCTTCCCCAGAGCAATGCTTCCCCGTTTCGTGGGGGTAATGAGCAGGGTTGCGATGGTGCCCCGTTCCTTCTCCCCCGCGATGGACTCCGGCGCCACCGCCATGCACCCACTGAACAGGAAGATCAGCAGCAGCATGGGCATCATAGAGGAAAAGATGGAGCCCGTGGCATCCTCCTGAGTCGCCAAGTCATAAATGCCGTTCCAGTTCACATGAAATTTATTGACCAAGCTGCTCTCATACTGGTTCAGAATCTCCAATACCAGATTGTACCCGTCTCCCGAAGTGGCGGCGGCAGAGTTGTAATATACCTCTACCTGGGGCGCAGCCTTTCCAGAAGCCATATCATAGGCTGCCACCGCTTCGTCAAAACCGGCGGGAAAGCGGATGTACAGGTCCAGCTTTTGGTTGCGGACCAGCTCCATCGGCTCCGCCTCCTCCTGAATCTCCAAAGCCTGGCTCAGGGCGGCGGACAGGCTGTCCGGTAGATTTTCTACCACAGCTGTGGGCCGGTAGGTGTCCTCCACAGAAAATTGACTGCTGAGGGCGTTGCCCATGAACGTGTACAGCACGTAGATCATGAGACCGGGCAGCAAAATGGTGGTCAGGGCCATCCGCCGGTCTCCAAAAAAACGGGCCAGTTCCTTTTTGAAAATGGTCAAAACCGGACTTCTCATTGGATGTCACCTACCCTTTCCGCGTAGAGGTCAAAGAACCGGTCCTCCAGGCTTTTGCCGCCGCAGACCTCCGCCAAGGAGCCGCACTGAACCATCTGACCAGCAATGATAACGCCCACCCGGTCGCAGACCTTTTCAATCAGGCTGAAAATGTGGGTGGAGACAATGACGGTCCGGCCCCGGGCCTTCAGGTCCAGGAGGAAATCCGTCACCACCTTGGCCGTCAGCACGTCCAGGCCGTTGGTAGGCTCGTCAAAAATAATGACCGACGGATCATGAACCAGGGAAATGGCCAAGGAGGCCTTCTGCTTCATGCCGGTGGAGAGATTCGCCACCTTCACCTCTGCAAACTCCCCAATGCAGAAGGTGTCAAACAGCTCCTTTTTCCGCCGCTCCCGGACCTCCGGCGGAACATGGTGGAGCTCGGAGAAAAAGTCAAACAAATAGTTGGGCGTGAAAAACTCCTCCAGCTTCAGCTCACTGGTGAGAAAACCCACCCGCTTGCGGACCTCCTCAGGCTGCCGGGTGACACTGCAGCCATCGATGAGGGCATCCCCCCGGTCCGGCTTGATCAGGGTGGCCAAAATCCGCAGCGTCGTGGTTTTACCTGCGCCATTGGGTCCCAGGAGGCCAAAAATCTCCCCCTCCTGAACGGAGAAGGACAAATCCCGGACCGCAACCTTGGTCCTGGATCGGGTCTTCTCCAGCTTCTGCTGCTTGGCAGAAAGGCGGAAGGTCTTTTGCAGGCCCTCTGCCCGCAATATCTCAGACATGGTACATTCCTTCTTTCCTGCTGAAGTTAAAACAATTGTACCATACCCCCTTCTCCAGTTCCACCGTTTTTTCAAAACTTAAGATCGTGTTAATAATTATCTCCCCCATTATGCCGCTGCTTCGCTTATGTATCTGCGGTCATGAATCGGCGGCATCCGAAAGAATCTCTGACCGGGGAGGCGGATGCGACGGAATCCGATGGATGTTTGCCTGCCAACATGATACAATGAAGCTCCTTACATCATTCACAAAAGAAAGGGAGAAACCAACATGGACGAGCAACAAGCTGTGACGCCGGTGCGCACCAGACGGCGGCCGTCGCGGGCAGGGCGGGGCCACCGGGCAGCCCTGGAGGGGCTGACCTTGGCGCTGGTGTTCTCTTTGGGCCTGCTGGCAGGCGTCGGGCTGTCCTACGGAGCCTGGATCTGGCCGGGGCAACAGGAGGAAGCTCCGATTGCAGCAGCCTCTCCGGATCCTTCTCCGCCCACGGAGCTGGTGGTTTCGGAGACAGCTCCTCCCACCCAGCCAGCTACGGAGCCGTCTACCCAGCCTATGACGGAAGCCACTGAACCAGAAACGGAACCTCCCACTCAGCCGCCCACAGAGCCCCAGGAGGAACCGGCAGCCGTGACAGAGCCTCCTGCCACAGAACCGCCGGACCCGGAGCCGGATTTTGCAGTCACCGGATACATCCTGCCCAACAGCAGCACCGAGTACCTCACCTGGGAGGATTATGCCTCCCTCTCCCGCTGGGAGCTGGTACTGGCCCGAAACGAAATTTTCGCCCGCCATGGCCGTCTGTTTCAAAATCAGGACATTCAAGCCTATTTCAACAGCTGCAGCTGGTATGAAGGCACCATTGCACCGGAGGATTTTGACACCAGCGTCATGAACGACATCGAAGTGCAAAATGTGCGGACCTTAAAAGCAGCGGAAGGTTAGGAGGATACCATGACCAAAAAGCAAGCGTACATCATTATGACCCTGCTGGCATTGCTGTCCGCAGTGGTCCTCTTGGGCGCCGCCCTGGTGCTGCAGCATGTGGCAGGGGCTGCCCTGTGAAGGGTTGAGAACCCAAAGCTCTGTCCAAGCCGTAAATGGAACCTGCCGCAATGGCAAAGGGGCCAAGCCACCTCCCGAACATTCCAACTGGAATCCTGGAGGCTGCTTGGTCCCTTTGCCTGGCAGAAGCTTACTGAAAACGTCAAATCGTCTGGCCGGAGTGCGGCCCAATAGTGCACTCACGGCGCAAATAAAAGCAAATACGTCTTGCCTTGTTCCACTGGCGCGGCAGCGCCCTGCCTTCCCCCGGGGGGTTGGGTTCAGGCCGTCTCCTGCTCTGCCAGGACGCCGTCCTTCATCCTCAGGACCTGGTCCGCCGCTTCCGCGATGGACATGTCGTGGGTCACCACCACCACGCAATACCCCTCCTCATGGGCCAGGCGTTGCAGGATTTCCATGACCCGGTCTCCATTGGCCGTGTCCAGATTCCCCGTAGGTTCGTCCGCCAGAATCACACGCGCCCCGCTGGCCAGGGCCCGGGCAATGGCCACCCGCTGCTGCTCTCCACCGGACAGATGGGCCGGGTAACGCTTGTGCTTTTCCTCTCCAATGCCCACCATCTCCAGTAGCTCCTTGGCTGGTCCCACCGCCTTGGATTTGGCCACACCGTTCAGCTCCATGGCAAAGCACACGTTTTCCACCACGTTCAGCAGGGGGAACAAGTGGAAGGCCTGAAAAATCATGGCGATCCGCTCCCTGCGGCACCGGTCCAGGTCCAAGCTTTTGTAATCCTCCCCGTCAATGGACACGCTCCCCTCAGCCGGGCTGTCCAGACCGGCCAGAATGGACAGTAGCGTGGTTTTCCCGCTTCCAGACGGGCCCACGATGGCGCTCAGCTGCCCATCCTCCAGCGTGCAGCACACATCCTGCAGCACATCCCGCTCCCCGTTGGGATACCGGTACGATACATGTTCTACCTTCAGCATGTTTTCTCCCTCCTATTCCTTGATCTGTAGTAATTCCATGGGCTTGCGCCGGCCAAGGCCCGTGGATGTCACCATCGCACCTATGGTCGCCCCCAGAAAGTACAGCCCGGCGCACAGCAGGGTCTTCCCCTTCCACACGCCCTCCATTCCGCCCCGCAGAGCCCCCAGCGCCACAAGGCCCAGGAGGATTCCCAGGAGACACAGCAGCCCCTGCTGGCAGCTGAACATCCCTGTCACCCGCCGCCTGGTGCAGCCCATGGCCCGCAGGGCCGCCATCTCCCTGGCGCTTTGGAACAGCAGCAGCACGGAAACCCCAATGGCTATCAGCACCGACAGCGCCGCCGTCACGGGGTACAGCACCGACATCAGCCGGACATTCTGCTCCAGGGGACCCACCACCTGGGTCAACTCCTCGTCCCACAGTACCAGGGTCAGGTCCAGGGCGCCTGCATTGGGTTGTGCCACCAGCTCTTTCAATTCCTCCCGCCGGGCGGACAGCTCCCGGTTCTTCACCGGGTCCAAAACAAACTCTGCGACAGAATAGGCAGGTTCCAGCGCCAGTCTTTCCTCTGCAGCAAGCAGGGCCGACAGCCCCAACAGCACGGGATCGCCTTCCATGGAAGCCTGACCTGTGTATTGGCCCACAACCAGATATCTTCCATAGGATCGACCTCCATTGCCGTTTTTGGTTTGGTCGCATTCGGCATAGAATTCGTTTTCAAGCTCCAGGCCCAATTGAGTTAACATATTTGTCGACAGTACCACCGGTATCTCCCGTTTCTTTGTATCATCCAGGGACCATTCCTCCGTGAAGATTCCGTCGTCCCAGCCTGGGGCGTAAGTAATTTCAATGCCGTTCCGCGCACAATATGCCTCCGGCTGATTCAAGCCATAATAGGTCACACTTCGGATCATACGGCTCTCATCATACACCATATCCACATTGTCCGCTGCAAAAGGTGCAACACACGAGTATCCCAATTGGGACTCCAGATACACATCTTGCACCAGCCCGGTCTCCAAAATGGCATCTACGGTACTCTTGTTGATGATGTTTTCTGCTCCAGATACTGTCACAGAGGGGTTACTTTTGACAATCTCCGCCTCCACCACCGTCGTCTCATAGAGCCGGTCCGCCTCCGCCTGGCTGCGCTCTGCGGTCAGGTCCATCCACCCCAGGGCCACCACAAAGCCCAGGGCCAGGGCCATAGCCAAGGCGCTTTTCAGGGGGGCGCGGCGGATCTGCCGCAGTACATACCGGCCGGATACTCCCATGCCGGGTCCCCGTCCCCGGGGCAGCCCCTTGAGGGCGTCGGTCCGCACCTGCCAGGTTGGCACATTTCCCATTGGGCGCACCCTCTCCGGCTGAGACACTTTTCCTGGCTTCTCCTCCAGTTGCCGTGGCTTTTGCGATGTCTTTTTCCTCTTCTTCCGCCCTCCTGCTGCACCCTGCAGCAGCTCCAAGGCAGGACGGCGGGACAGGCGGCCCGCCCCAATGGCCACAAAGGCCACCAGCAGCGCCCAGACGCAGGCACAAATTCCCACCAAATACAGACGGGACAGCTCCACCGATACCTCCACGCCCTCCGGCCCGGAAATCGTGGCCAGGGTTTCCGCCGTCTTCCTCATGGCGTAGCCCCAGGCTGGTATGCTGCCTGCCGCAATCCCCAGCAGCCCCAGAAGGGCAACGGGACCCAGAAGGCCCCGGGCCGCTGGCCCATTGGGCACGCCCATCGCCCGCAAAATGGCAAAATCCCTCCGCCGCAGCAGCAAATAGAGGAAGGCCGCCAGCACCAGCCCCAGCAGCAGCACCCCGGCGAAAACCACCGCGCTGAAGGTAGCTGACTGGCGCATGGGGGTGACTGAGGCCCAGAAATTCTCAGAGTGGTTCTCCACAAAGGACACGCTATAGCCCAGCTCCTCCAGTGCCTCCCGGTTCTCTCCCAAAAAGGCAGCCTCATCCTGAGAGGATTTTAACACAAAGCTGTAATCCCACACCATTGTTTCGGGGTCTGCTCCGAATCCCTCTGGCATACAGGAGTCCGGAATATACATGTTGGTATTTTCCATAGAAGGCCGTCCCCATGGAGAATCTAAAGCAACTCCATATAGCCCGACAATTTCAAAGCTCTCCGTTTGTGTGGGGAACTCCCGCCAGTTTTTCCACTCTTCACCATCCAAGATGTAACCACCAAAGGCAAGATCAAAATCCCGAAGAGTCAAGGTAATGGTATCTCCCACTGCCAGACCCCGGTAGTTGGCAAATTCCTGATGCACCACACAAACCTTCCGGGCGCTTCGGTCATCCTCCTGATCCAGCCAGCGTCCATCTGTTAGATAATACGTCTTAGAAGCTTGCTGCATCAATGGCATAGCGCTCATGTCTTTCGTTCCTATGACAACCATAGCGCTTTGGTTTTCCCGCAATAATTCTAGTTCGTCCTGCAGCCCCGCCAATTCTGGCGTTTCCAAGTCTAACTGCACCCCAGGCTTCACTGGGAGGAACCACAGATCGCTGTTATTTATAGGCTTTATAATTAAGTTTTCTCCAGGATTATCCCATATATTATATATATCAGAATCATAAAACGCCTTTATTAAGTAGTAATTTCCAACCTGCACCTCCGCCAATGCGCTGTCTTCACCAGTTTCTCCTGTGATAAAGTACAGCGTAATTTTCTTCCCCTCCGAAACATACTCTGGGTATCCTGCTTCAACCCGATCTACCCGAAATTGGAATTGATACGCTTCATATTCCTCTCCGATTTTTTGGGGAGAAGGAGCAGTAAGCACCTCGCCATATACAAAGACATCGCTATTATGCAGACCAAAGTCAAGGGGGGTCTTTTCATAACCGTCACTGGACCTCCCATCGATGTCTGCGTTGTACAGTCCATGCAGGACAGCAGAACAGGACCGTCGGCGATCCTCCAGTGCCACGTACTTACTGTCCGCAATGAGGTTTGCGCCTGCCGCATAGTTGTATTCTTCTGGATTGGTGCTCTGAAGGGAGCCAATCGCGCGATAATAGGCCCCCAATCTGGCAGTTTCCCGCTGGACTAGGATATACTCCACCGTTCGGGTGGTAAACGCTGCGCTCAGCAGCCCAATGAGCAGCAGCAAAAGCAAACTTTGTGCCGGCTGACGCAGGACGGATTTCAAATAAATGACAGTTTTCTTATGCAACCTCCAAACCTCCTTCTCAGACGATATCCATATCATAAAAAACGGCGCCCTCGTATGAAGGGCGCCGTCTGCCCTAATATTGCGGATTACTTACGACCGTAAGTTTTGAGTTGATCCTAGGTTTAAGTTGATGCTTCTTTTAGCTCCTTCGATGTTGTTATTGTATGCATCGTTTCGATCCGATACCGTTGGGTTATAAGGTAAATCACATAAGCAATAACAAGCATCGCAGCTACACGAGCATGTTGCATACGCGCAGATGCAAGCATACGCCTCCACCGTATCCAGCTGAAGCCGTCTCTTAGTCAGTCTCTCCATTCGTTTCACCTCCCCCTCCGTGAATTTGGACTCGAAGGGCCGTCAGCCAATTGGCCCTTCTATCCATCGGTTCGGATGTCACCGTGAGTCGATGGCATTCCTCTCCATCTGTCCCTCACGGTTTTTCTCTGGAGCAAGCAGCGCCTGCCAAGCTACCAGGACTTTCTAGCAGACTCCACCCGCTCCACCCCCTGCAACGCCCTCACCAGCAGGGAACCAAGCAGTCTGCAAAACCACCCAATGCCCGGGGCTGATGAGGCCTGTTCCATTTCACACGAGACAGGCCATTGCTGCACGTCTGTGACCTGGCTACGCCACAAACGCAGGGGGCTATGCTTCTGTAGCCTATGGAAACCTGGGCGCAGCTACAGGAACAACAAGTTTCGGCGCGTCATCCTCGCTGCATTTCTGACGCGCAGACAACCGCTTCATTCGGTTGTTGCCATACCGTCAATGATTTTGTTGAGCGTGCTGAATCCATAGTCCCGCAAGCAGCCCTCCGGAACCCGGACGCCCAAGGCTTTCTCTGTCTCCAAAAGCAAATAGGTCAGGTCCACTGCCGTCAGTCCAAACGTTCTCCCGGTCAGGGGTTCATCCCAGTTCTCCTCAGCCAGAAGCTCCGCCGGACAGTGGAGCTTGTCGCGCAGGACCTCCAACACGCCTTGCCGTATGGTTTCTCTTGTCAAAGTCATATGATTCTCTCCTCCCCATATGCGCCTTCATGTTTCCGCCTGCAGCAGGTGGGACAGAAGCCGCTCCATCTCCTCTTCTGCGGCATAAAACATGGGTATCTTACTATGGGGGCCTTCTCTTTCTATCTGCGCATACACCATCTCCATACCGGTCCGCCCATAGGAGACCTCCCGTGTTTGCAGAAGATTCGCAGAATCCACAATGAAATTGCTCACACAGACCCCGCTGATGGCCGCGCCAAGACGATGGGAAAAGTCATCGCTGAGCATTTCCAGGAAATTGCCAACGGCCAAGTCGCAGGGCACACAGCATAGCAGGTAATCGGGCGGCGCAGCCTGACAGAGCATATAGGTCCGGATGCCAAAGCCATTGGGTGCGATGTTGTTGTACCGCATCACTGGGTCGGGTGCTTCCATCAAAATGAGATCCGGTAAGTACCTGCGCTCCAAATCTTGCAGGAAGGTATTGAGCCCCAGGATTCGATCCGCTTCTGCCCCATCCCTACTGTTGAAAATATGATTGAGGCTGTGAAACCGGAAGAGCTTCCCCAGGGGCTGCCTGGAGATCACCAGGGGCTGCAGGCCCTTCTTTTGCAGGCCGAGGGCCATGCCGGTCAGCACCTCGAAGGAATCCGCCGTCGCCGCGAGCCCACCAACCAACATCACCGGCGCTCTTAGCGTACCATATCGATCATCCATTTGGGTACGGTCTGTCGGGTGTAAATCTTCCGTGAATACCCCAAGGCGTTCAGGATAGGCATTTGCCAACTCCCATATGGGTTCCGGCACCTCTCCCATGGCGGTATCAAAATACAGGACCTCCTTGCCTGCCTTCAGCACTTGGCGGACAGCGTTTACCATCTTTTCATGGGGAAATCTCTCCGGTGGCAAGTGCCGGGAGACCAATAGGGTTTCCCACGACGGGTCCTCCCCCCACAGCTCCTCCGTTACGAGAAATCCCGTCTCAGGCTGGTTACAGGCATACGCCGCATCTTTGCCTCCCAGCCCAAACCCAGGCAGGGAGATCAGCTTCGTCAGCGTGTACCGGTCCTGCAGCCGCTCAAAATATTTCACTGCCGGTAAAAACTCCGCCGAAAACGGATATATTGCCGCCGGAATTCTCATATGCCAAAGCCTCCCTTCTCATCCCTGCACCGCACCTGTTCTGCATAATATATTGGAATCTCCTTCATGAGGAGATACTCACAAAACTGATTGTACGCGCCTGCCCGGGCCTCTTTGCAATGGGACAGCTTCTCCTCTGCCGACAGTTGCCCGGAGCCATCGTCCGCCTTTTTGGCGCAAAGGGTGCAATACCGGAAGCACCAGCAATTTTTACAGCTCTCCTCTGTCAATTTGCCAACGTTTAATATCTTCTGTGCATTTTCCAAATTGAAACCGTCATCCAGGGTTCCAATGCACATCGCCGGAGACCTCTCACTGACGCGCTCGCAGGGAAACAGCTGCTCATGTACGTTGACAAACAACCGCAGCTGCCCGGGAATACACGGCCCTGACGGTGCGTCTATCCTCCGTAAAGCCGCTCCGGATTCGATCTGCTCATAGTCCTTTACCGCCGAAAGCATGGAGCGCCGGGCAATTGGGGAAACCTCATCCTGGGGGAACCGGTTGTAATAGGAGAGAATCGACAGGAATTTCTGGTACTCAAATTTCCACGTATATTCCTCCGAGAATACCACTTCATCTTCCCCGGCGTCCCGTTCCACAATGGCCGGCTGGAGGCTCAAGGTCCGGAATTCCGAATCGTTCAGGCAAATCTCATTGATGCAGTCGAAGTCATTGCTGGGGTCCATGACCATGCTGATTTGAAGCTTTGCCCCATACTGGGGCGCAATTTCCCGAATGCGGCTGATTTGCTTCGCAACGGTGTCAAAGGTTCCCTTTCCGTTTGCGAAGACGCGGTTTTTATCATTGATCTCCTTTGGCCCGTCCAGGCTGATCATCAGGGATACGTCATGGTCCTGGAAGAAGTATATCATCTCGTCATTCAGCAGCGTTCCGTTGGTGGTAATGTTGAACGTAAGCTTTTTCCCCTCAAATTGCTGTTCGCTGTACTCCACCGCCTTCTTCAGCAACGGAAATTCCAGCAGCGGTTCGCCGCCGTAAAAGCCGATGTTCACCTCCGGGCTGTCTACAGAGTGCTCCCGCAGGAAGTCAATCGCTTTCTTCGCAGTCTCCCAGGTCATACGCTCCGTCGAGTGACTTCGCTGCCGCGTGTTGTGCGTCTCCGAGTAGATGCAGTATTTACAGCGGAAATTACAGTTTTGCGTCAATTGCACCGTAATCTTGGTCAGCTTGCGTGCAAGAAAGACGCTGAGGTAATCCGAGTAAATATGCCGTACCTCTTTTATGTAGCTCTCAGTGGAAAAATAACCCTGCTCCTTCAGCATATTCACTTGAGCTGGCGCAGGTAAGTCTGTGCCTTTCCCACCCAGAGCCTGCTGTAAATACGCGTAGGAAGCATCGCTTATGGGAACAACTTCATTCCGATTCACATCGAAAAAGTAGTTCTCATTAGGCGTGCTAAAGAGCGCAAGCATCGGCTTTTTCATCCAAATCTCACATTCCCTTCTTTTCTATTTCTTTTCTCTTGCAGGCGGATCGCGCCATAAGCTGTCTGTCATTGTCCCTTTGGCAGCACGAAGCAAGGAAAGTTATGCTCAGTCCTTACTAAACTCAAATTCCAATTCAATTTCTTTTATTTTACCATGCCGGCAGAGGCTGTGTCAACCATCTTTTTTAATCATTCCGCCAATTATTCGCATTATTTCCAGATGAAACGAGGTTAGCAAAGTTAGTTTTTAGGAAAATGCGGTGTATAAATATGTCAACATCCCCATGATGCACCTTGTCGCAAAGCCGTCTCACTGGGCTTTGTAACGGGTCCAAAAACTGTGGATACGTCTTGCAAACGCCAGACGAAGCGCCTCCCATTGCTGCAAAAAGACCAGCCCTTGAAAAGAGCTGGCCTTTTCGTATCTACCGCCGGTATCCCACCGGCGGCGCCTCCGTGCCATGGTAGCTGATGAAAGGAAACACAGCCCCTTTCATATTCTCCTCAGGAAAGCCTCTGACTTGCAGCCCGCGTTTTTTTCTGTTGGCTGCGGACCACCACGTAGACCATCATCACCACAGTGATGACGTAAGGGATCATAGAGGTCAGGTTGGCGTTCATGTGATAGTCCTGAAGCCGGTAGCCCAGGGCGTCGAAGAAGCCGAACATCAGGGCGGCCAGGTAGGCCTTGCCCGGGTTGGCGGCGCCGAAGATGACGCAGGCAAAGGCCACATAGCCCCGGCTGTTACTCATGCCCTCGGCAAACATGGTCACATTGCCCAGGGCCAGCTGGGCCCCGGCCAGGCCGCAGAAAGCGCCGCAGAGGACGGAGGAGAGCCACTTCATCTTCTCCGGGCTGATTCCGGCAGTCCGAAGGGTACCGGGCTCCTCCCCGGCGGCCCGAATCCAGAAGCCCCAGGGAGTCCGGTAGACAAAGGCCCACATCAGGGCCACCAGGCCCCAGGTGAGGAAAATAAAGAGGGAGCTGCCATCCAGCACGTCCCCCAGGAAGGGGATCTGCTTCAAAAATCCCAGGTCCACCTGGGGAAGCCCCACCACTGGCCGGTCCGGGGTCCCCTGGAAGGTACCCTTCACCTGAAACAGAGTCCGCAAGAGGAAGACGGTGAGGCCCCCGGCAAAGATGTTGAGGGCAGTGCCGATGATGAATTCGTCACTCTGGAACTTCACCACGAAGAGGGCGAAGAACAGGCCCACCAGAATTCCAACCAAAATGGCTGCCACCAGGCCCAGCCAAGCGGAGCCAGCCAACCAGCTCACCGCCACGGCGGTGAAGGCACCCATGAGGATCATGCCGTCCATCCCGATGTTCATGATACCGGCGTGCTCAGTCATCAGTCCGCCCATGGCCGCCAACCCCACGGGAGTGGCGCTGCGGAGCATTTGCCGGAATAGGCCGGCGGTGAAAAGATTACCCATGGTTTGCCTCCAATCTGGCGGCGGCCTCCCGCCGGGCCTGGTTCCGGGCGCGGCGGGCCTGCCAGGCGGCGGAGATGCCGCTGCCTCCCGCCATGAAAAAGATGATGACGGACTGGATGATCCGGTAGATTTCTCCGGGGACGCCGGCGTGGAGCTCCATGCCCGTGGCGCCAATGCGCAGGACGGCAAAGAGGATGCTCATGCCGATGATGCCCACCGGATTGTAGCCCATAATCATGGCCACCAGCAGGCCGTCAAAGTAAAATTCGTTGCTGATGCCGTCCTGATAGCTGCCCTTGAGGCCATAGACCTCAAACATACCCGCCAGGCCGCACATAGCTCCGGAAACGGTCATGGCCCCGATGGTGAGGGTGTCCACCTTCAGCCCGGAGAAGAAGGCAAAACGCCGGTTTTGCCCAGTCAGCTTCATCTCGTAGCCTGTGGCGGTTTTGCTCATGACGTACCACACCAGAAGGGCCATGATGGCGGCTGCAAAAATGGCGGTGGTGAGGGAGGAGCCGGGAATCAGGCGGGAAAAGCGCAGACCGTCAGCCAGGGTGTCCGTACCGGAGACCCGGTTGCCCTGGCTCGTCTTCCAGGGCCCGCTGGACAGGTAGGCGCAGAGGTAAATGGCAATGGAATTGAGCATGATGGTGGTGATGACCTCGTTCACCTTCAGCTTGACCTTCAAAACGCCGGGAATCCAGGCATAAAAGCCCCCTGCGGCAATGGCGCCCAAAGCGGCCACGGGGATGGCCAGCCAGGGGGAACAGCCGGTGAGCAGGACGCCAAGATAGGCCGAAACAATGGCCCCCAGGTATAGCTGGCCCTCACCGCCCACATTGAAGATGCCCACCCGCGCGCCCAAAGCGCAGGCCAGGCCCGTAAGGCACAGGACCATGGTATACTCCAGAGTGTTGCCAAACTGCCGCTTGGTAAAGGCAGCGGTGAAGAACTCCCCGATGCTCTCACAGCCCGTAGCGCCCCGCAGAAGAGCGCCATAAGCAGAGCCAGGGTCGTACCCCGCCAAGGCCATAACAGCCGCCCCCACGGCCAAGGCAAGCCCCACGGACAGGCCCAGGGCAGCCAGGTAGCTCCACCGGGACTTCTTTGTTTTAACCATGGGTCTTCTCCTCCTCTCTCCTGGCGCCGGTCATATAGTAGCCCAGCTCCTCTTTGGAAATGGCATTGGTCCGGAACTGGCCGGTGATCTCCCCCTCATACAGGGTGATGATCCGGTCCGAAAGGCGAAACACCTCATCCAGGTCTGCCGAGCACAGCAAAATGGCGCAGCCCTGCTCCCGCTTGTCCATAATATGCCGGTGAATGAACTGGGTGGCCCCGATGTCCACCCCCCGGGTGGGCTGAGAAATGATCAAAACCGGCGCGTCAAAGGAAAACTCCCGGGCAATGACCACCTTTTGCACATTGCCGCCGGAGAGACTGCCCACAGGAACATCCAGGCTGGCAGCCCGGATGTCATACTGCCGGAACAACCGGCCGGCGTAATCCTTGGCGGCCTTTTTCCCCAGGTGGAAGCCAAAACGGGTTAGAGCCCGGCTCCTGTGTCTGCCCATAATCAGATTTTCCGTGATATCCGCCGGGCTGGAAACACCGGTGGCCAGCCGGTCCTCAGGCACATGGGCCAGGCCCAGGCGGCGGATCTGACCCGGGGTCAGGCCCTTCACCGAGCGCCCCTGAACCTGCACCTCCCCGGCGGCAATGGGCCGCATACCGGTGATGGCTTCCAAAAGCTCACTTTGTCCGTTGCCCTCCACAGCGGCAATGCCCAAGACCTCGTGAGCGTGCACCTGAAAGGAGACACCCCGTACGGCAGGTAGGCCCCGGTGATCCCGGACCTCCAAATTTTCCACAGAGACGAGGGGCTCGCCGGACTTTCCCTCCTTGGGGAAGGGAGCATGCACCACCTCCCGGCCTACCATCATGGCGGCCAGCTGGCGTTCCGTCATCTGCCTCGTCTCCGCAAGGCCCACCAGCTTCCCCTGGCGCATCACCCCCACCCGGTGGGAAATGGCCATGACCTCATAGAGCTTGTGGGTAATGAGGATGACGGTCATGCCCTTCTCCCGGACCATAGTCCGGAGGATATCAAAGAGCTCATCGGTCTCCTGAGGGGTGAGGACGGCGGTAGGCTCGTCCAAAATCAGAATGTCCGCCCCCCGGTACAAGGTCTTCAAAATCTCCACCCGCTGCTGCAGGCCGACGCTGAGCTCTCCCACCCTGGCCTCCGGATCCACCCGCAGGCCATACTCCTGAGACAGCGCCCGGACCTGCTCTCTGGCGGCGGCCCGGTCACAGAAAAGCCCAGCACGCCGGGGCTCCCGGCCTAAAACAATGTTCTGGGCCACGGTGAAGGAGGGCACCAGCATGAAATGCTGATGGACCATGCCCACCCCCAACTCAATGGCAGCTTTGGGGCTGAAGTGGGCAATCTCCTGTCCCTTGACCGTGAGGCTCCCCCCCGTTGGCGTGTGAATGCCGTAGAGAATGTTCATGAGTGTACTCTTTCCCGCCCCGTTCTCCCCCACCAGGGCAAAAATTTCCCCCTTATGTACCGTCAGGGACACGTCATCGTTGGCCAACACCCCGGGAAATTCCATGGAAACGTGAGAAAATTGAATTACCGGCTCCTGCAAACAGACCACCTTCCATTCCAATCCTGTTTTTTCCTGAAAAAAGGCCCCGCCATGATACGCCTGGAGACAAAGGCGCGGCGAGGTCGATCCTGTGTATTTATTATACGAAATCTTGTTCAATTGTCAACTTGGAAAACAGAAAATCCCACTTGGACCCTGCCCGTGGCCAGGCTTCGGATATAAGCCTCCAGATCTGGCGCTGGCAGCAGCATTGTGGAAAGGACTGCAGCAGCAAAGTGTGGCGCTTACTCCAAGCATCTGGCCTGCAACAAGGAGGCATTTCGTAATCCAAGCCGTTCGAATGTCAAATTAGGAGGTCCCATTGGTCCTTCACCGCCGGCGTAGGAAAGCGGCAAATCGGTCAACCCCTTTTGGGAGCTGACCGATTTGTTTATAACATGCCTTTCGTCTACGCCGGCCCAATGCTTTTACCCATTTGGCAGCGCCTCCCTGGGAATTTCTAGAATGCTACAAAATAGCGCAGGAGCATGGTGGCAATTTGGGCGCGAGTAGCATCGCCTTTGGGGTTCAGGAGCCCGTCCATACCGGTGAGAATTCCGGTATCCACAGCCCAAGCCATGGGTTCGCAGGCGAAATCGCTCACAGCCTTGTGGTCTGCAAATTCTGTCAGGTCACAGACGCCCTTCACATCCTCATGGGAGAACTGGGCATACCGGAACAGGAAGGTCACCAGCTGCTCCCGGGTCACTGCGGTATTGGGCGCAAAGCGGGTGTCGGTAATGCCCTTGGCAATCCCGTTCTCCGCCGCCCAGGCAATGGCCTGACCGTAGTACTGGTCCATCTTCACGTCGGCAAAGGGCGTGGTTTCTGCCGCCTCCGGCTCTCCTGCCATTCGGTACAGGATGGTCATCAACTGGCCGCGGGTCAGTTCGCCGTTGGGCAGGAAGCGGCCGTCGCCCATGCCTACCATGAAGCCCTGATCCAGGGCAAAATCCACACCCTCGTGATACCAGCGGGTGCAATCCAGGTCCTGGAAGTCCTTGGAGGGACAATTGCCGTCGTTGGCGGGCACAATCCGGCTCTCCGTTTCACTACAGGTGGCACAGGTCCGGGTTTCCTTGCCGTCGTGGAAGCAATCGGCCTCCTGCTCCACCGTCCACTGGCCCCACTGGTGGCCCAGGGCGGGGGTCACGGTGTCGCGGTAGCTGTAGCCACAGACCGTGCACTCGTGGAGGGTATACCCCTCAGTCGTGCAGGTGGCCGCAACCACGGTATCCTTCAGGGTGTGACCCTTGGCTGCTACGCTTCGGGTCTCGGTTTCGTTGCAGCTGGCGCAGGTTCGGGTCTCTTCCCCAGCCTCGGTGCAGGTGGCTTCCTTGGTCACAGTCCACTCACTATAGCTGTGGCCGGTGGCCTTTTGGACCTGGTCGCGATAGTTGTAGCCACAGAGTTCACAGGTATGGAGGGTATAGCCGTCTGTCTCGCAGGTAGGCGCTACCACATCCACCCGGTAGGTATGCCCGGTGGCCTCCACCACTCTGGTCTCTGTCTCGCAGCAGCGGGCGCAGGTCCGGAACTCCTGACCGGCCTCGGTGCAGGTGGGCTCCCGGGTCTCAGTCCAGGCGCTCCAGTCGTGGCCCAGGGCGTCAGTCAAGTGGTCTTTGTAGCTTTCGCCGCAATTCCGGCAGGTGTACAGGGTGTAGCCGCCCGCTTCGCAGGTGGCCGGTACCACGGACACAATGTAATCATGCTCCGGTACCGTTACGGTGATATGCTCCACCTTACCGGGATAATCTTCGTTGTTTTCCAGGGTGGTCACTGCAAACTCTGCTTCTGTGCCGGCCTCCGCCGTGAAGGTCACGGTGGCCAGGACAGAACCGGCAGGGATTGCTTCCTGGTTGGCATAGCCAAAGGTGAGGCAGCCCGCTTCCTCGTGGAAGCTGTTCAGCAGTGCTTTGCCGGAAGCTTCCGTCAGGGTCAGCTTCGTGGCGTCATACTCCAGGGTGATGAGCCCGTTGGTGGTCTCCTCGTCCGCCGTGATGGTCAGGGTGCCGGCCTTCCCGTTGCACTGGGTCTCGTGTCCCACATGCAGGAGCTCCGCAGGCAGCCGCAGGGCCTCCCGGGCCTCTTGCACCATGCCGGCCTGCACCGCATCCAAGCCCCCCACAGGGGCTTCCTGGGGTTCTGCCGCTTCCGCAGCTGCCGGACGGACGTCTTGCGCCAGGGCGTCCTTGCTGTCCAGCAGGGCCTCCCGGGCCACATCTTCCTCGGTGCGGGTGACCGCTTCCGCCCGCATGGCAGGTGCAACCGGTACGGAGAATCCACCTTCGCCCTGGGCGGCGTCGTTCCGCTTGGCCAGCGTCAGGCAGGCAGGGTAGTTGCCCTCGCCGAAGTTGCCCAACAGGTGGACACGATAGATGTCCTCCGCCGGGTCATAGCGCAGACGGTAGAGGTCGTTGCCGGCGCCGTTATAGTAGGAGAAGTACAGCACGCCATCTTCATCGGCAACCATGGAGCAGCAATGGAGGCCACCCTTCTGAGGGAATACCAGCTCCATCTGGCTCAGTTCTGTATTCATATAGTTATAGCTGATCTCCTCACCGTCATACCAAATGGCCCACAGATAACCGGCGTTGTCCATGGCATACAGCAAATCACAGTTGACACCTTCCTCGTTGACAGCCTGTCCCATAGAGGTAATGGCCACCAGATTGGAGCCGCCGGTGTATGTTCTCGTGGGCAGACGCCAAGTGGAGCCAAAGCTGTTACTGATCGGCGCACAAGGTTTATACACATCCGCGCCTGCCACCCCCACAACTTGGGGAGTCTCCACTGTACCAAACAGCTGTAAAGCTGTGAGGTCATCTACACTGTACCACGAGCTGCCGGAGGACTTTACAATATTACCGGTAGCTGCGTCAACCTCATGCATCTTGACCCAATCGTTGTCCCGAATATACATTTTGTCGTTCTCTGCATCATATACAGCAGCGCCAATTGGAGAGGGAACATTGGTCACCACACCAGGGGTCCAGAAGCGGTCGTTCTCCAGATTCCAGCTGAAAAACCGAACATTGCCGCCCATATCTTCCAGCACACCTTCTACAGAGGAGTGTACAGATTCCACCTCAACCTGACAATTGGCCGTAACCGCTGCATTCAGATTCGACGTAGCAGTGATGGTGCACTGGCCGTCGCCTACCGCTGTCACCACACCATCCGGGTCCACTGTCGCCACCGCTTCATCCGAAGAGATCCAAGTGACAGTCCGGTCACGGACGGTCCATGGCAAAATGGTAGCGCTTAGCTGCTGCTTCGCACCTTGCAGCAGACGGAGCTGCTCTGCACTCAGCTCCATGGACGCAATTTCGTCTGTAGGATCATACCAATGACCGCCTGTATGTTTCTCTGGAATACACAGGGAGGTGAGCTCCGTCTGAAAATCACCCAGATTCGTGACTTCCCCAGTCTTGGGATCAATTTCAAACAAGACGCCCTTATACTTTTCCTGGGTCTCAGTCGAAGTGTCATAATAGGATGCCCAATACAGCAATCCATTGTTGGGGTTCACTTCCAACGCCTGAATGTAGTTGTTGAAGTAGCCATTGTTCGTCACCCTTTTGGGGCTGGAGATGTTATCCAGCGTAAAGGTAAACACCATGCCCGGCTGATTGGCAAAGCCATTGCCGTAGGATACCGTGTAGAAGTTGCCTTCCCCGTCACAGGCCAAAGTATTCACCACAATGCCAATGTCACCGCCAATGGCGCCCAAGCTTTCTGCACTGCCGCAGAGCTTATCAATCCGCACCAGCTGGTTGCTATTGTTGACACCATAAAGCTCTTGGTCCTTGGGATTGTAAGCCAAGTCTGTGAGCTGCATGCCTAGATTGGTCACAAAGGTTTCCTCAGTCAGATCCTCCGGATTCAGGATATACAGATCCGCATTGCCATCAATGGCCACAATCACGCCATCGGCAGCCGTAGCGCCGAAAAAGGTGTGGTTTCCAACGGCGATTTCCTGGGCAGACTCTCGGGTGTCCCCCCGGTTAAAGCCAATCCAGCAGCCCTTCTTGCCATCAAAAGCAAACATCTCCGGCACAGGCTGCTCCTCACCCAGCTGCATCTTCAGCACATAAGTCGTCACATTATTGGCGTAGTCAATGACCTGAACCAGGAATTTATTTCCATTGGCTTTCTGCAAATCCAGTTCATATGTGCAGGTGTCGCCCGCTTGGACGCCATCTCGCGTACCGTCAAAATCCAGAACGGTTGCGCCGCCAGCATTGAAAAGGACAACCGCTGCAATATACTGGTTGTCATGAGCTTTCACCGTCATCGTCTTCTGGATGGGATCCACAGACACGCCGTCCAAGGTGGGGGCCGTGTTGTCAATGGTCACAGGCATGCTCAAGGACGCGCCTTTGCCCAGAGCCTCCCAATCGACCCGGCCTTCCTCTTTCACATAGAGGGCCGGAGCCAAGGTCAGACTCAACTCCACGCGATCGTTCTCCTGCAGGGAATCATCCGGCGTCCAATTGATATTCATGGTGTTCTCAGTATTATACCATTTGCCGCCATTGACGTAGTAGAACGCACCATCCACAGCGCCCATTTGCGCTTCCTGCAAAATCTTTCCGGTTTCCAGGTTCGTAACACAGAATCGGGAAGCTGCGGCATTCCGGATGGCTGCAAAACCCACCATGCTGATGGTGTTCCCCTGGGTGCTGTTGATGGCATTACGCTCCGGCTTGTAGAATTCGTCCAGAACAGGGTTGCCGCCAAAGTAGTATGCAGAACCTGGGGTATCCCCATAAGTGATTCCATAAAAATTGGCATCGGGATTGCCCAGGTAAGGGGTCCGGTACTCGGCATTGCCGCTGTACTCCATATAGGAACCCACATCGAACATGGGCGCATCGGTCCAGCTGCCATAATAGGCCAGTACCGGGATGGAGTGGCTGGCGCCAACCACGCCCTCTTCGTCCGCCAGAGCCTTGGCGTTCACAAAGGCTTCCACGTAGGCGCCGCCTACATAGTCGGTCAGGAATTCCCGGGCCTTCTGAGTGAGCCGAACGGAGACCTGGATCTCCACAGAGCCGCCCGCCGGGACACTGACGGTGGTGTCATTGCGGAGTTTCTGGAGGAGCAGGTGGGCGTCATAGGTCTCCACCTTGCCGTTTCCGTCCAGGTCCCCGTGCTGGAGATTCTGGATGGAGGAGCGCTTCCCGGTGACGTAGTCCAGCAGGGCCTGGGCATCGTCCCCATTCGTTTTACCGTCGCCGTTGAAATCACAAGCGGCCAGCTCCTCCTCCGGGAGGATGGTCTTGCCCCCGGCAGTCCAGGACACATCGGCGTCCAGGGCCGTAGTGGTCAGGTCCATGTACTGGGCCAGCTGAGTTTCATCCTGATTGCCGTTGGCATAGCTCACAAAGTGATCCTGAGTGAACACATCGGCAGACAGGGAGAAGGTCTTTGCCCGGTCTTCCAGATTGTGGATCTGGAAGGCAAACTGGTACTCGCCCCTCCGCTCTGGGTCCTCGCCCAGCTCTGCCTTGACTTTGCCGTCGGGCTGACCGTCCACCAGGACGTATGTATCTGCACTGGTGGCAGCGGCGGTATTCACCAAACCGGCGCCCTGCTGAATCACAGGGAAGAAATTGCCATTTTCGTCCCGCATGGGAACGGCGGTGGACATCATGAGGCTCTGGGCCAGGGCCCGGTCCGTAATGCCCTCCTGGGACAGGCCCCGCTCCCGGATGGCTTGTTTCACCAGGGCGGTGATACCGGCAACCTGGGGCGCCGCCATGGAGGTGCCGCTCATGAGCTCATACTGATCGGTCTGGCTCACTGCGCCGTTGATGGAGTAGATGTCGCCGCCAGGGGCCGTGATTTCCGGCTTCAGGCTCAGATTGCCAGGCACACCCCAGGAGCTAAAATAGCTCACAACTGGGTTCCCACCCAGCTGAACCGGATGCACCGTGCCATAAATCCGCATCTTGCCAGTGTAGTAGGTTCTTCCGTCTTCCGTAGTCGCCTTCTGGGAGTGCGCCTGGATCCACTGCCCTTCCGACAGAGGAATGGAGACACAAGGAGCATCTTTGGTGTAAGAGGACAGATCCATATTGAGGGTCGCTTCCACATTGTTGCAAATCACCGTGGCAACTGCACCGGCATTCACGGCGTTTTCGCCCTTGACATAGAAGGACAGGCCGCCGCCCCGGGAGCAGAAGACCACTTTGCCGGTGACGTCAATGCCGCTGAACTCCTCTGGCGCGCCAAAGTCCAGGAACACATACTCCAGCTCCGTGCCCGCACCGTCTTCGGAGACGTCCAGCGTGGCCAGCGGCTTGTTGGTGTATTCGTTAACTGGATCATTGTAAATGAACTCCCGTCCATCTACCTGGAAGGGGGCGCACACAGCGCCATCGTTGTCTGCAGAGGCAACGGTGAGGGCATTGGTGTAAGAGCCGGGGGATCCGTCTGTCTGGAAATGGGGGTTATCCAGATAGTTATACCCGCCGGTATTGCCATGCTCCGACCAGTAGCCGCTGTTGCCGGAGGAAATGGTGACCACGGTGTCGGTGGTAGTCAGGAAATTCAACAGGCCGGCATAGGTCTCGTTGTACGGCTCGCCAGGCGCGCCGGAGCCCAAAGACAGGTTCACCGCGTCACAGCCCAGGACAATGGCGTCCTCAATAGCGGCCATGTAGTCGGAGTCGTAAGCGCCGCCGGACCGGCCAAAGACCTTCATCACGATGATCTGCGCATCGGGAGCGTTGCCCACCATGTGGACCGCATCCATGGCGGAAACAAATTCTTCGCCCCGCTTCAGATACCGGTTGGCCACAGCAATGCCGGACACATGAGAGCCGTGCTCACCCTGGCTGTCTTTGTCGTGGGTGATCTCCAGACCCTTGTCGATGTAATTGAAGCCGAAGGGGATCTTGAGATTCCGGTACAGGTTGGAGGCCTCCAGGCCGCTGACCCGCTTGGCCGCATTCAGGATCGGATTCCCATTGGCATCGGTTTTGGCCAAAATCTCGGCCACCTCTGCCTCGTCCATCACATCCAGGGCCGCCAGATAGTCTTCATACGATTGTCCTGCCTTCTGCGCGTCCTCCTGGAGGGCATGGGCCAGAGCGTCGGGATCCATGGACTGATGATCCGTATCCAGGCCGGTGTCGATGATCGCAACCCGACTGCCAGCGCCGGTGTAGCCCGCCTGCCAGGCCAGGTTGGTGCCGGTCATCCCGGTGGCAATGGCCATGTTGGGCCTGTCAGCCGCATCGGTCACCGCCTCCTGGGGCTCATACCGGGTCTCCAGAACCACCTGCTTGACGCCAGGGACCTGGGAAATGGCCGCAATCTGGCCATATTCCACGTTGGCGGAAATCAGGTTGGCAGCCAAGGTCAGGTTCCAGACCACATCCAGCTTCTTGCCGGTGGCCTTCTGAACCTGGGCCGCCACATCGGTCTGCGCTTTCCCCAGGCCTGCGCGATAGGTCATCGCCGCCCCATTGTCGGCAATGCCGGCGGTGGAGTAGCCAGCTTCCAGGGTGGAAGGCTGCTCCAAAAGAATGGAAACGCGGACCAGATCGGTGGCCGCATAACTGGGTTCGCCTGTTGCGTTTTCCACGGCCTCAGTGAGGAGAGATGCGGAAACCGCGCTGTTGTCTACCTGCGTAAAGCTGACCTGGGACTCGCCGCCGCCCGCTGCGCCCACAGGCACAGCAAAGGAGAGCAGCATCGCAAAGGTCAGGAGGTACGAAAGTAAACGGGTTGACAGATGCTTTCTTTCCATGTTCCTTCTCCTTATGTACCGGATGAAACCGGCAGATATTTATCTACGGGAGCTGCGGCAGACGCTTTCTGGAGTTTATACTGCCGCACCCGTTAGATACACATTCGTTCCGCAAACCGCCCTGGATGGTAGTTGCCTCCGTTCTTATTTTATTATTACTGCTTTGCTATTTCAAGCTCAATCTTACTGTCTGTACAAACAGTATAAGCGGAGCGCATCAAAAAATCAAGCTTTTTTTCACAATAACCAAAAAACCGGCTGATGCAAGGAGCGTTTCCGTTCCTCGCATCAGCCGGGTCTGCGTTTCCTCTATGTTCAACCATTTCTCCGCCTTTGGAAGAGATCCTGTACCTCACCGAAAAATTGGCCGATGCCGTCGATGTCCGTGGTATAATACGTCCGGAACTGCTCCTGCTCCTGCTTCAAGAAGCCGTGCCGGGTCAGGGCAGCCAGACTGCGGGACATGTTGCCGGTGTTGCTGCCGTTTTCCTCCGCCAGCTGCTGGCAATAGCTGCGGCCCTCGGACAGGCGCATCAGCAGCATCAGCTTGGTCTTGTCGCTCAGGGCGCGAAATGCGGCGCAAACCTCATCCAGATCCTCCCCATACATCCGGCGGGAGCACTCTGCCACCAGAGCGCCGCCAAATACAAAGAGGTTCCGCCCGTCATGGAGAATCGCCTCCCCCGTCTCGCTGTGGAACTCCGCCGCATCCATCAGGCAAAAGCAGACCTGGCGCTCGGCTGTCTCCGGGAGAGCCCAGTCCGGTTTGGTCCCCTCCAGAAATGCCTCCGGCTTCATGGTGAGAAAGCGGGAAGCCCAATATTCCCCCATACCCTCCATCAGCCAGGGGTACTCCTGCAGCTTCTGCTCCAGTCTTTGGCTATAAGGCAGAATCAACTCCGTGAGCCGGTCCATGGTAGCGTCATAATCCTCCAGGACACTTACAACTTCCATGGCAAAGTCGCCGGAGAAGCCCATGCGGTAGACCTGGCGAAACAGGCCCTCCTGCTTTTCTCCGGAAGCCAGTGGCAGAAACGTTAAACCCGGAAGCCCACCGGCCAGGCGAAAGCCCCGCTCTTGGATCTGCCGCCAGTTCTCTTTCAGCACACGCGCCTCCCCGGCCAGGGTGTGGTCTCGCCACGCCTGAAAGGGAATGGTCATCACCCGGGCCATGGTGGTCGCATCCCGCCCCGGTCCCGGCTCCCTCCGGCCGAAAAAGTACTGCATCTCCGTTGCCTCCCGGTTCACATCCTTGCAGACCTCCTGGACGATATCCTGGAGGCACTCCAGCCGCCGGTGCCAAGTCTCATCCACGTAGTTCCGGTAGAGACGCAGCATCGCGTCCCGGATCTCTAGCATGGAGATACGGTTGACATATTTGACCAACATCCCCACGGTCTCATATAGCATATAGGGTTTGGTGTCCAAAATCGTATTCATGTGTACCTCCCAGACTTCATATCCATGAATTTTATTATACGGTGCAGAGCGCGCGCCTGTCAAGGCTCCGGCCAATTCCCATCCGGGCAGCAGCATTTACGTTCTCCGTACTGGTGTGCTGAAATGACCGGCATAGGCATCCGGTCATCAGCTTCAGCAACACCACTTGACATGTCATGGCGCGGGAACTCCCTTGGCTTCCCCGGAGAGGCCGCATCCATGCCTCTCGCAAACCCATGGCATCAACTGACGGAAATCCCGGGGAAACTGTTGATTTTCCACCTGGTATCCGATATAATGTATGATTAGATTGAAAAAAGCAATGACCGCTTGCAGGAGGTAACCGAAATGCTGAAAAACGCGGATAAAACCATGGAAAAAATTGTAGCCCTGTGTAAAAATCGGGGCTTTGTATTTGCCGGCTCAGAGATTTATGGCGGACTGGCCAATACCTGGGATTACGGTCCCCTGGGTGTGGAGTTGAAAAACAACGTCAAGCGGGCCTGGTGGAAGAAGTTTGTTCAGGAGAGCCCCTACAACGTGGGACAGGACGCCGCCATTCTGATGAATCCGCAGGTCTGGGTGGCTTCTGGCCACGTCAACACCTTCAATGACCCGCTCATCGACTGCAAAGCCTGCAAAATGCGGCACCGGGCGGACAAGCTCATTGAAGATTACCTGGCTGCCAACGGCATAGAAGACGTGAATGTGGAGGCGATGGACAACGACAGTCTGGTGGCCTACATCCGGGAGAAGCAGATCCCCTGCCCCGGCTGTGGCAAATCCGACTTCACCGACATCCGGAAGTTTAATTTGATGTTCAAAACCCACCAAGGCGTCACCGAGGACTCCGCCGCAGAGGTCTACCTCCGGCCGGAGACCGCTCAGGGCATTTTCGTGAACTTTAACAACCTGCTCCGGACCACCCGGCGGAAGCTGCCCTTCGGCGTGTGCCAAATTGGCAAATCCTTCCGCAATGAGATCACCCCGGGCAACTTCACCTTCCGGACCCGGGAGTTCGAGCAGATGGAGCTGGAGTTCTTCTGCAAACCCGGCACGGACCTGGAGTGGTTCCAGTATTGGCGGAGCTTCTGCCACCAGTGGCTCCTGAATCTGGGCATGCGGGATGAGAACCTGCGGCTCCGGGACCACGCCCCGGAGGAGCTGTGCTTCTACTCCAAGGCCACCACAGACTTCGAGTTCCTCTTCCCCTTCGGCTGGGGTGAGCTCTGGGGCGTGGCGGACCGCACCGATTACGACCTGACCCAGCATGAGAAAACTTCTGGTCAGGATCTCAAATACTTTGACCAGGAATCCGGGGAGCATTACGTGCCTTACGTGGTGGAGCCCTCCCTGGGCGCCGACCGGGTCACCCTGGCCTTCCTCATTGACGCTTATGATGAAGAGGTGGTGGGCCAGGACAAGAAGGGCGCCGACGATGTGCGCACAGTTCTGCACCTGCATCCCGCCCTGGCTCCCTATAAAGCCGCCGTGCTGCCCCTGTCCAAGAAGCTCTCCGGCAAGGCCGAAGAGATCTATCACCAACTGCAGAAGGACTTTATGGTGGACTTTGACGACACCGGCTCCATCGGCAAGCGGTACCGCCGCCAGGACGAGATCGGCACGCCCCTGTGCATCACCGTAGACTTCCAGACTGTGGGCGATGAAACCACCCCCGCCGACCACTGCGTCACCGTCCGGGATCGGGACACCATGGAGCAGGTCCGGATTCCCATTGAAAGCCTCAAAGCATATATCCAGGAAAAAATGGCGTTCTAAATTGATATCATTAGGAAAGGAGGCGGCATCATGTACGCAGCGGATTTCCGGCAGCGGGCCCGGCTCGCCCTCCGAACTAGGTGGGCGCCGGCAGTTCTGACTGCCTTGGTTGCATCCTTGCTGGGTGCAGAGCTCTTCCCCTTGGATTTGCAAATCCAGTTGGATCCCACTCAGATTCAGCAGCTCCTCTTGAACCCAACCCTTGTGCCCATTTTTCAGGGTATGGTCGCCTGGTCCCTCACCTTGGCAATCATTGGGTTCTTTTTGGGCGGGGTCACCCATTTGGGCTACTGCCGGTTCCAGCTGAATTTGCTGGATCAAAAGCCGGCGCAGCTGAGCGACCTGTTCTCCCAGTTCCACCGCTTTGGGGCAGGCTTCTGCTTGAATCTTCTCACAGGTCTCTTTATATTCCTGTGGAGTCTTCTTTTGTTTGTCCCTGGCCTCATAGCCGCTTATCGCTACGCTATGGCCCCCTACATTCTGGCAGAAGACCCCGGCTGCACCGCCAGCGAGGCCCTGGCCCGCTCCACGGAAATGATGCGGGGCTATAAGGCCCGCCTGTTTTGCCTGGACCTCAGCTTCTTCGGCTGGCGGCTGCTGGGAATTCTGACCCTTGGCATTGGCAACCTGTGGGTCAATCCCTACTCCACCCTCTCCACCGCCGCCTTCTACCGCTGGCGCTGCCAGGAGAACCCGGCGTTCGCTCCGCCCGCGCAAGAGACTCCATAACAATCCAACGCCTGTTATCGAAAGAGGCTGCCACAAACCGGAACGGTTCAAACCGCTTCGTTTTGTGGCAGCCTTCTTTGATTGCAGGCTCCTTTTCTATTCCACTTGCCCCGCCATGCAGATCCTTCGTAGCACGCCGGCAAATAAATCCTTCCACGTGAGGCGGGCAACCCCTTCCTGAGCCACCAGAGGAATCTCCGCCAAAATCTGGCCGTCTGCCTGAACTGTCAACGTGCCCAGGCGCTGCCCCTGGCTCACGGGCGCCTGAACAGATGGCTCCAGCTCCACGGTCCGGGTAACCGACTGGCGGAGGCTCTTGTCAATGAGCAGCTGCTCCTCTCCAGACGGCACGGGCTGCACCGTCCCGGCCTCTCCCAAAACTACCGGAACCGGGGAGAGGGGCTCTCCCTCCTGCACCGGCACCAGGGCATAGTTGGCAAAGCCGTAATCCAGCAGCGCCTTGGCAGATTGGAACCGGTCCGGCGAGCTGGCGCAGTGGAGAACCACCGCCACCAGCTCCAGCCCATCCCGCTGGGCACTGGCAGACAGGCAGTGCCCAGCGGAGGAGGTATAGCCGGTTTTGAGCCCGGTGGTGCCCTCGTAAAACCGGACCAGCTTATTGGTATTGGCCAGGCCAAAGGCGCCGTTTCGCACCGTATCCATCCAAATAGTGGTGAACTTCTTAATATCCGGATGGTGCAACAGCAGCTCCCGGGACATGAGGGCAATGTCATAGGCGCTGGTCAAATGCTCTGCAGCGGAGGGCTCGTCGTCCAGGCCGGTGCAGTTGACAAAGTGGGTGTCCTCCATGCCCAGCTCCTTGGCGCGGGCATTCATTTTCTCCACAAATCCAGCCTCGCTGCCTGCAAGGAACTCCGCCATGGCGCAGGCGCAGTCGTTGGCAGAGGACACGGTAATGGATTTTACCATCTCCTCCACCGACATGGTCTCCCCCACCTTCAGATAGACCTGACTGCCACCCTTGGCCGCCGCCGCCTCAGAGGCAGTTACGGTATCCTGCCAGGAGATTTTCCCGGAATCCACCGCCTCCATAATGAGAAGCAGAGTCATCACCTTGGTGACGCTGGCTGGCGCCAGCCGTTCATGAGAATTGGTCTCGTACAGCACCGTCCCTGTAGCCAGATCCATAAGCACCGCCGACGGCGCAGCCAGCTGCAAGTCTACCGCACCAGCCGGAAGCGCCAGCATTCCACCCAATATGCCTGCCAGAAGCAGCACAATGACGATTCGTTTACCCATATCCATCCCTCCCGGTTTTGCTACAGCCTATGTTCCCGGGGACAAGAATATGATGGCCAGTCCCGGTTAACAGGCAGATACCAAAAAGCTGCGGGCAGAGCGCATCGGCCCCTCCCGCAGCTGGTAGAATTCTACCCTTTTTTAAGTTACTGGTGAAATGGTAATGGTCTCAGCCCAATCCAGGAACTGGCTCCGATAGATAAACTGGTCCTCTGCCTTGCATATGAGCTCAGTCACCCAGAAGGTGTCCTCCGATTTCACAATTGCCTCACAGTAGAAGAACATGATATCGTCCGACTCATTCAGATAGGTGAGGCAGACTGCGCCGTTGTCCAGCTCATGCAGCTCCACCTCCTGAATCCCCGGAGCCAGCTCCTGTAGCTTCAGGGCCAGATCCTTTGCCGAAAGCTCCGAGACTCCCCAGGCCTCACACAGCGGTTCCGCCTCCTGTTGCCGGACACATACGTAAGCATCCTCAGCCTCCGCCGCAAGGGCAGCGTCTTCCTGTGTTGTCTTCCGGAACCCAGCCGGCAGGGAAATGGAATAGGGATCCTGGGTGAAGGTGGTGAGACGGTTCTGCCTCTCTTCCTGGGCCGAAGTGGCGCCTACAGAAATGGCAATGGCTAAAATCGCCATACCAATTCCCAGCAGCCACGTAGCCCCTGTGCTCCGTTTGCCTCTGACCTGCCGCACCGGCTTTCCGGTCACCTCCTCCAGATAGGCCCGGAACTCCTCTGGCGTACCTGTTTGCAACGCCTGCTTGGGGATGAGGTGGGCTGTATTTTGGCTGATGTACAGGGCAAACAGACGGGGAGTTTCCAGAATCTGGACAAAGCTGTCATACCGCACACAAGAGTTTTCCGGCTTGCTGGTAACATAAACCTCATTCGGGCCAAATGCATAGGTGACGGGCATCCCCTGAAGCTGCGTGCATAGGGTCCGGTACACATTCCTTCCGTTGCCCCAGCCCAGCAGCAGCCAAATGTAAAACGACATCAGGCCCACCGCCCAAAGGCTCTGACATGCAGATCCCCCGTCAAATACCATGCACAACGGGTACAGCACCAATAGCACCACCAAGCTGCACCCCAAAAGTACCCAGGTGGCCGCATTCTTTCTGGCTGTGATTGCTCCGAACTCATGGCAGATTTTACGATCCGGTATCAATGTCACTTCAAATCGTGGTTCCATACCTGCTCCTCCCTCAGCCTTTTGTAGCTTTTCAAGGAAAGTATAGCACAGTGAAGTGGCAATTGCAAGTAACATTTCTACACTTCCAAGGTAGCGACTCCCTCGGCTCTCTCCCGGGGCATATGCATACAGCGCAGGCAAATCCGGACCAGCCTGTGGAGGAGGTCCAAATTCGCCTAAGCGTGGGGGAGCACGGAGCATCCTGACGCAAGTGCGCCTTGCAGAAAAATCTCCTGTTTTCTCCCAATTCCCGGCGAATTCCAGGGCTGTTCCTGACACGGCACACCGGTCTACCTCTGCACATTGTACACATATAGAAAGAGGCCGCCCCTACAGCAAAGGGCAGCCTCTGGAACACGCATAAGATTAGTCCGCCACGTAGGGCAGCAGAGCGATCTGACGGGCGCGCTTGATGGCGACGGTCAGCTGGCGCTGATGGGCAGCGCAGGTACCGGTGGTCCGGCGGGGCAGAATCTTGCCGCGCTCAGACAGGTAACGGCGAAGCTTTGCGGTGTCTTCGTAATCAATGTGAGTCATCTTGTCCACGCAAAATTGGCAAACCTTTTTGCGCTTGCGGGGACGGACGCGATCGTTAGCCATGGTAATCCTCCTTCGTCAAAACTCTTTTGGAAAATGGGGCTGGATTTTAGAACGGGAGCTGGGCATCGTCATCCTCCAGCATGGCAAAGTCCGACGCAGGCGCGCTGGCCGGAGCGGCATAGCTGGGGGCGGCGGGGGCAGAATAGCCGCCGGAACCGTAGCTGTTTCCGGAACCATAGCTGCTGCCGGCATTGTAGCTGTTGCCGGCGTTGTAGCCGCCGCTGGACTCCGTGTCCCGCTTGCTGTCGCCAAAGTAGACATTGTCGGCCACCACCTCAGCGCTGCGGCGTTTATTGCCGTCCTTGTCCTCCCAGGGGCGGATCTGCAGGCGGCCGGAAACCACAGCCATGCGGCCCTTGGAGAAGTACTTGGAGACAAACTCCGCTGTACTGCGCCAAGCCACGATGTCAATAAAATCCGTTTCCCGTTGGCCTCCGTCCTTGGGCGCATAGTCCCGATCCACGGCCAGGGTAAAGCTGGCTACAGCAATCCCCGTGCCGGTGCGGCGGAGCTCCGGATCCCGTGTAAGACGGCCCATGAGAACAATGTGGTTCAGCATGGCGTTCCTCCTTACACTTCTTCGTCGGTGATGATGTGACGGATCACGCCTTCTGTGATGTTGAGCACCCGGTCCAGCTCAGCGGGGAGCTGAGGCTTGCACTCACAAATCATCCGGACATAATAGCCCTCGGGCAGATCGTTGATGGGGTAGGCCAGACGACGCTTGCCCAGCTCATCCAAGCTGACGAGAGTCCCCTCCGCTTCCACCATCGCCTTGAACTTTTCCACAAGAGCGGCAATGCCTTCCTCGCCCTGGGCAGGGTCGATGATGTAGATTACCTTGTACTTCGCGGAAATCTTAGCCATGTTTTTGCACCTCCTTTTGGACTTCTGGCCGCCGTGGCTGCGGCGGCAAGGATGTCTGTGGATTCACAGAACTTTCTGATTATACTGGATTTTTTTGAGACTGTCAAGGAAAAAGATTTAAAAAATCAGAAAATTGGGCCCTTATGGCTTACAGACCGCATACGATGACGGCACACGCAAGCAGCGGAACGGTTACCCATTACACTCCGGCAGCCGGACCTCTGGCATCAGCTCCCGGCTGATGATCCGAAGCGTCTGCTCCAGCTTGGTGCATTCCTCCCGGGAAAACCGTTCGCTGATTCGTCCCATGACCTTTTCCACATAGGACGAGCTCACATTGTAGTAGTCCATGTACCTCTGGGTAACCTCCAGATGATACTCCCGGCGGTCCTTCTGAGACTGAATCTTGCGCAGATAGCCTTTCCGGATGAGATTGCCCACCTTGTATGCAGCATTTGGCGTAGAAATTCCCATAAAGACGGCAAATTCGTTGATCGTAGGACGCTGCAGCGCTTGGATGGCTTCCATGCAGAAGGTCTCCACCGTGGTCAGGCTAGCCTCCCGGCCCTGAAAGCGCTGGAAGATCTCCTGGTAAAAATGGAGCTTGAATTTGTTATACACATCGAAAAAAGCATTCTTCAGCATGTCCCGCCACGCACCTTCCCGTTATATGTATATATTTATATCATAGCCAATTTTCGGGAATACAACCAGCTTTAGCTCTTTTCCACGGCAAAAATCAGCTCTGCTGTGGCCGCAACCTCTCCATCCACGACAGCCTTGGCCTTGCCAAAGCCAATTCCGCTTCGGAAGGCCGTCAGTGTGCACTCCATCTCCAGCACATCCCCCGGGGTCACCTTCCGCCGGAACCTGGCGTCCTTCACGCCGCCGAAGAGGACGATACGCCCTTGATTTTCCGGCTGTGCCAGGAAGGCCACACAGCCCACCTGGGCCATGGCCTCCAAAATCAGCGCTCCGGGCATCACGTGCTCCTGGGGAAAATGGCCGCAGAAAAATTGCTCATTGACGCTGACGCACTTGATGCCCCTGGCCCACTGCCCCGGCTCACCTGCGGTGATCCGGTCTACCAGGGCGAAGGGATAGCGGTGGGGCAGCAGCTCCGCAATTTGGTTGGAATTTAGCTCCATCATGCATCCTCCCATTTCTTCAGCAAAATGCTGCCGTTATGGCCGCCAAAGCCCAGAGAATTGGACATGGCATACCGAATATTTACCTGCCGTCCCTGACCTGGCACCACGTCCAGATCGCATTCCGGGTCCGGCACCTCATAGCCGATGGTGGCAGGCAGGAACCCGTCCTTCAGGGCCATGGCGGTAAAAATCGCCTCTACGGCTCCCGCCGCGCCCAGCATATGGCCGGTCATGGACTTGGTGGAGCTGACTGCCAAGTGCCTGGCATGATCTCCGAATACCGCCTTGATGGCCGCTGTCTCTCCGGCATCGTTGAGGCGGGTGGAGGTACCGTGGGCATTGATATAGTCCACCTGCTCCGGCAAGACTCCGCCGTCTGCCAGAGCCTGAGCCATAGCCTTGGCGCCGCCGCTGCCATCGGGAAGCGGCGCCGTCATGTGATAGGCGTCGCAGGTGACGCCATAGCCCAAAATCTCAGCGTAAATGGGCGCGCCCCGCTTCCGGGCGTGGTCCAGCTCCTCCAGGAGGAGGACGCCTGAGCCCTCACCCAGGACAAACCCGTTTCGCTCCAGGTCAAAAGGAATGGAAGCCCGCTTCGGATCGGTACTCTGGCTCAGAGCCTTCATGCTGGTGAAGCCGCCAATGGCCAGGGGGGTCACGCAAGACTCCGCGCCACCACAGAGCATCACCTCTCCATAGCCGTCCCGAATATACCGGAAGGCATCGCCCACAGCGTTGGTGCCACCGGCGCAGGCTGTCACCGGGCAGGTGCACATGCCCCGGAAACCGGTGTCAATGGCCACCTGCCCGGCGGCCATGTTGGCAATGGTGGTGGGAATGTAAAAGGGAGAGATTCGATCCCAGCCCTTTTCTTTCCCCCGCTCATGCTCTGCCTCGGTAATGGCAATGCCACCAATGCCGCTGGAAATGATGACGCCGCAGCGGTCCAGGTCCACCTGCGCCCGGTCCAGACCACTGCTTTCCATGGCCTGCCGGGAAGCCACCATAGCAAACTGGGTGAACCGCCCCATCCGCTTTGCAGCCTGACGGTCCAACACCGTCTCCGGCTGGAAGTCCTTGACCTCTGCAGCCAGCTGGACCTTCAGCCCCGTTGGATCATACTGGGTGATGGGCCCAATGCCGCACACCCCCTGGCGCACTGCTTCCCAGCTCTCCTGGGCTGTGAGGCCCAGTGGGGTCACAGCGCCTATCCCGGTAATCACAACTCGTCTCTTGCTCATACGCTCTCCTCCTACATGGCCATGCCGCCATCTACCGCCAGGACCTGGCCGGTGATGTAGGCCGCCTCCGGGCTTGCCAGGAAGGCCACCGCCTGCGCCACATCCTCCGGCGTTCCGGGACGCCCTGCAGGGATAGACGAAAGCAAAGCCTGCCGGGCTGCATCTGGCAGGACTGCAGTCATATCCGTGTTGATAAAGCCGGGGGCCACAGCGTTGACCGTAATGCCGCGGCCTGCCAACTCCTGAGCCAGGGACTTGGTCATACCAATGACTCCCGCCTTGCTGGCAGCGTAATTCACCTGACCGGCGTTCCCCCGCAGGCCCACCACGGAGCTCAGGTTCACAATCCGGCCATACCGCTGCTTCATCATAGGCCGGGTCACCGCCTTCATGCACAAAAAGGTGCCCTTCAGGTTGGTGTCCACCACCGCGTCAAAGTCCGCCTGGCTCATCCGCATGGTCAGGCCGTCCCGGGTGATCCCAGCGCTGTTCACCAAGATGTCCACGCGGCCAAAGGTCTCCAGGGTCTGGGCCACCAGGGTCTGGATCGCCGCCTCATCGGCAACGCTGGCCTGAATCGCCAGCGCCCGGACTCCCAAGGCCTCGCAAGCCGCCACAGTGCTCTGGGCCGCCTCTGTATTTCCGGCGTAGCACAGAACCACATGGGCCCCCCGCCGGGCCAGCTCCAGGCACACTGCCCGGCCAATCCCCCGGCTGCCACCGGTGACAATTGCCACTTGATTCTCCAGTTTCACAGATGTTTCTCCTTTTCTGTCTGGGCCAGCCATTGAGGAAGGCCCGTCACATCCGCCACCGTCTCCACCGGATACACCGGCATTTGAGGCAGCGTCCTGTTTACAAACCCGGTGAGGGCATTGCCGGGGCCAATTTCCACCAGAGCCTCTGCCCCCAGCTCCTCCATGCGCCGGATGGTATCTTCCATGTAGACGCTACTTTGCACCTGTCGCACCAAAAGGGCCGGAATGCTGTCCTCCGGCCCCTTCTCCCGGCCCAGGCAGTTAAAGAGCACGGGAATTTTCGGTTCCCGGAAGGATGTCTTCCGGAACCGTTCCTCCAGCGCTGTACCGGCAGGAGCCATCAGGGGCGTGTGAAAGGGGCCGGAGACTCGCAGGGGCACGCACCGGCGGGCTCCCCGGGCCTTTGCCAGGGCGGCAGCCTGCTGCACCGCAGCCTTGTCTCCCCCCAGAACCAGCTGGCCGGGACAGTTGTAGTTGGCAATGACCACTGTACCCAGGGACTGGGATTCCCGGACGGCTTCCAAAAGCTGCTCCCGGGGAAAGCCCAGAACCGCCACCATGGCGCTGTCATGGCCGGCCGCGGCTTCCTCCATGGCCTTCCCCCGGAAGGCGGCCAGAGAAATGGCCGTCTGTGTCTCCAATCCTCCGGCTGCCGCCAGGGCGGAATACTCCCCCAAAGACAGACCGGCCACCAAATCCGGCACAATGCCCATCTCCTTCAGCACCGCCGTCAGCCCGGCGGCAAAGGCCACCATACAGGGCTGGGTGTACCGGGTCTGATTCAGCTGCTTCTCAGGGCCCTGAAAGCATAGCGCCTTCAGATCAAAGTCCGTCTCCGCCCGGTCCAGGACCTCCCGGAAGGCAGGATACGTTTCATACAGATCCTGACCCATTCCCGGGTGCTGGCTGCCCTGGCCGGCGTACAAAAAACCCAGCTTCATGCCTGCTCCTCCCATGCATCCCGGGTCGCACCCAGCACCGCCAGTCCCTGGGTGTAGAGCTCCTGGAAAATCTCCCGCAGGGGGCGGATCTCGTGAAGCATACCGGCCACCTGGCCGGTCATGACGCTGCCCGTCACCACATCTCCGTCAAACACGGCGCGGCGCAGACCGCCCAGGGTGCAGCGCTCCAGCTCCTCCAGGGTGGCGCCCCGGCTCTCCAGAGCCAGGTACTCCCGGGCCATTTTGTTCTTCAGCACCCGCACCGGACCGCCGATGGAGCGGCCGGTCACCGTGGTGTCACTGTCCTTGGCCTTCAGCAGGGCCATCTTATAATTTTCATGAATGGGACACTCCTGACTCACCAGAAGGCAGGTGCCCACCTGAACGCCGCAGGCTCCCAGAGCCAGGGCCGCCGCCATTTGGCGGCCATCGGCAATGCCACCGGCTGCAATGACCGGGACATTCACTGCATCCACCACCTGGGGAACCAAGGCCATGGTAGTCATTTCTCCCACGTGGCCGCCGGACTCCGTCCCCTCGGCGATGATGGCGTCGGCTCCGGCCTGGACCAGGCGGCGGGCCAAAATAGAAGCCGCCACCACAGGGAAGACCTTCACCCCGGCCTCCTTCCATGCGGGAATGTAGTGGGCCGGATTCCCAGCGCCGGTGGTCACCACCGGCACCCGCTCCTGGGCAATGACCTGTGCCATTTCCGGAGCGGAGGGATTCATGAGCATCAGGTTGACGCCAAAAGGCCGGTCGGTCTTGGAGCGGCAGATTTCAATCTGCTTGCGCAGCTCCTCTCCGGACCGGAGAGAGCCGGAGGCAATGACGCCCAAGGCGCCGGCATTGGAGCAAGCGGCAGCAAATTCGCCGGTGGCAATGTTGGCCATGCCGCCCTGAATGATGGGAAATTCTGTCCCCAAAAGCTGATTCAGTCGATTCATACGGGTCTCCTTTTCTCAAACTCCAGCATGACGCCGCCCCAGGTGAGGCCGCCTCCAAATCCCACAGCCACAACCCGGCTGCCCGGGCCAATCCGGCCCAGATCCTGCAGCTCACTCAAGGCCAGGGGAATGCTGGCAGCGGAGGTATTTCCATAATGTTCAATGTTTTTATAGTATTTCTCCGGCGGAATACCAAGCTTTCTGGCGGCCAGGTCTGTGATACGGGCGTTGGCCTGGTGGAACACAAAGCAGTCCACATCCGCAACGGTGCAGCCACGCTGCTGCAAAACCTGCTCCACGCACCTGGGTACCGTTTCCACTGCAAAGCGGAACACTCCCCGGCCATCCATGGCAATGAGGGAGGGCTCCTCCAGGCGGGCACCCGGGATACAAAGCAGCTGATCGTTCCCCGCACAACCCAGCTGGGCGCCAATGGAGGGCCACCCCGCCCGGCACTCCACCACTGCCGCACCCGCTCCGTCGCCGAAGAGGACGCAGGTAGACCGGTCCGTAAAGTCCGTAAACCGGCTCAGCACCTCACAACCCACCACCAGCCCAAAGGGACGGGCAGAGGCATTCAAAAGGCACTCCATGGTGTGCAGGGCAAAGAGAAAACCGGTGCAAGCGGCGCTCAGGTCAAAGCAGGGAATGTCTTCCGGCAGCCCCAAGTCCCGCTGCAACAGGCAAGCTGTGGAAGGGACCAGCGTCTGCGCCGTCACTGTGGCCACAATGCAGGCTCCCACCTCCTCCGGCCGGACTCCGGCTCGCTCCAGGGCCCGTTGGGCCGCCTCACGGCACAGCTGGGTGTGGGTCTCGCCCTGGCAGTGATGCCGGGTGCGAATGCCGGTACGGCTGGAAATCCACTCGTCACTGGTGTCCACAATCCGGGCCATGTCGTCGTTGGTCACTACCCGGGCCGGCACACTGCGTCCCATGCCCAAGATCTTGATTCCGTTCATGGCTCCTCCTTCCGGGGCGCATCCTCATTTGGCAGGACCACGCCCATACGTCTGAATTTTTCATACCGGGCAGCGGTCAGTACGCTGCCCCGCTCCCGGCTGAGGGCGGACAGGTGCCGGAACAGGGCCTGGTCCACCTCCCGGTATGCAATGGCTGGGGCCAGATGCGCTCCCCCGGCAGGCTCCAGGATCACCTCATCAATGACCCGCAGGCGCAGCAGCTCCGGCGCAGTCAGCTTCATCAGGTTTGCCGCCTCGCCGCTGCGCCCGGCGTCCTTCCACAAAATGGAGGCAAAGCCCTCCGGGGACAAAATGGCATAGACGCTGTGCTCCAGCATGAGCACCCGATCGGCCACAGCCAGGGCCAAGGCGCCGCCGCTGTTGCCCTCGCCCAGAATCACCGCCACCACCGGAACCGTCAACTGGCTCATGGTGAGAAGATTCCGGGCAATGGCCTCCCCCTGCCCCCGGGCCTCCGCCTCGAGACCGGGGTAGGCCCCGCTGGTGTCGATGAGGGTGACAATGGGGCGGCGGAATTTTTCGGCCTGCTCCATGAGCCTCCGGGCCTTGCGGTAGCCCTCCGGGCTTGGCATACCAAAGTTGCAGCGGAGATTTTCCTCCAGGTTCTTCCCCTTTCGGGTGCCGATGACCGTAACCGGGTGGCCGTGGAACATAGCCACGCCTCCCAGAATGGCCGGATCCTCTCCACAGAGCCGGTCACCCCGCTGCTCAAAAAAGTCTGTAAAGATGGCTCCCACATAATCCGCCACATTGGGCCGTCCCGAATGCCTGGCAATGGCCAGGTGTTGGGCCGCAGTCAGTTCTTCCATTCCCTGCCTCCCTTCTCGTGCAGCAGCAGGAGCTGCACCAGGGTTTCCCGCATCTGGCTCCGGGGCACCACAGCGTCCACAAAACCGTGTTCCTCCTGATATTCCGCCCGCTGGAAGCCCTCTGGCAGGGTCTGCCCAATGGTCTGCTGAATGACCCGTGGGCCGGCAAAGCCAATGAGGGCGCCGGGCTCTGCCAGAATGATGTCGCCCAGGGAGGCAAAGCTGGCCGTCACGCCGCCGGTAGTGGGATCTGTGAGCACAGATATATACAGTAGTCCCTTTTGGGCGTGCCGCCCCAAGGCGGCGCTGGTCTTTGCCATTTGCATAAGAGAGAGAATCCCCTCCTGCATCCGGGCCCCACCGCTGGCACAAAACAGGATGAGGGGCAGACGGCTTTTGGTGGCATATTCCATAGCCAGGGTGATTTTCTCCCCCACCGCTGCGCTCATGGAGCCCATAAAAAAACGGCTGTCCATGACGCCCACCACACACCGCCGGCCGCCGATGGTCCCCAGAGCGGTCACCACTGCCTCCGTGAGGCCGGTTTTCTCCTGGGCCTTTTTCAGCTTCTCCGGATATCCGGGAAAACGCAGGGGGTCCGCAGCCGGGTATTTTTCATTCAGCTCCCGAAATGATCCGGCGTCCAGCACAGATTTCAGGCGGCTGTATGCATCCAGGGGAAAATGGTGACCGCACTTCGGGCAAACCCAGAGGTTCCGGGACAGCACCGTCCGGTCACTCTGTGCGCCACAGCCTGGGCAGGCAGAGGCCTGGGGTCCTGCCTCCCGGACTGCCTTCATGGAGAGAAGCCGGGCCCGGCGCTGGGCAAAAATTCCATTCATACCTTCGTCTCCTCCTCCAGCCGGCGCCTGAACTCCAGCAGCTCCGGCAAATGCTCATCTAAAAAGGCTGTGGTACAGCATCCCCGGATAAAATCCGGGTGATACAAAATCTGGTAGGAGAGCTCGGCATTGGTGGGGAACCCCTCCAGAATAAACTCCTCCAGGCTTCGCCGCATTCTCCGAATGGCCTCCAGCCGGGTGGGGGCATGGGCCATCACCTTCGCCGCCAGGGAATCATACCAAGGCGGCAGCTGACAGCCGGTGTAGAGGCAGGAGTCCACCCGAACCCCGGGACCGCCGGGGAAGTGGAGAAATTCCACCGTGCCCGGACAGGGGCGAAAATCCGCCGCCGGGTCCTCCGCATTGACGCGGCACTCTATGGCGTGGCCCGTGATATGCACCGCCTCCTGGGTCACAGAGAGGGGCAGACCGGATGCAATCCGCAGCTGTTCCCGCACCAAGTCCACGCCGCTCACCATTTCCGTGATGCCATGCTCCACTTGAATCCGGGTGTTCATCTCCATAAAGTAGAAATGACGCCCGTCGGGGTCCAACAGGAACTCCACCGTGCCGGCGCTTTCGTAGCCCACTGCCCGGGCAGCCCGTACGGCAGCCTGTCCCATTTCCGCCCGCAGCTCCGGGGCCAGGCCCCAGGCAGGAGCCTCCTCCAAAAGCTTTTGATTTCGCCGCTGCACAGAGCAGTCCCGGTCTCCCAGAGAGATGACATTCCCGTGGCGGTCTGCCAATATCTGCACCTCAATGTGCCGGGGCCGGAGGATCAACTTTTCCAGATACATTTCTCCATTGCCAAAGCAGGCCACCGCTTCGGCCCGGGCGCTTTCAAAAGCCTCTTGTAATTCCTCTTCCCGGTAAACCCGCCGGATGCCCCGGCCTCCACCGCCAGCAGAGGCCTTCAGAAGCACCGGATATCCAACAGCAGCCGCTGCAGCCCGGGCAGCCTCCACGTCATCCACCGGCCCATCGGAGCCGGGGGTCACCGGCACACCGGCCTGCTTCATCAGCGTCTTTGCAGCAGATTTGCTGCCCGCCCGGCGGATTGCCTCCCCGGAGGGACCAACGAAAGCCAGTCCCTCCCGGGCACAGGCATCGGCAAATTCTCCGTTTTCAGACAGGAATCCGTATCCCGGGTGTATCCCGTCACAGCCTGTGGCCCGGGCCACCGTCAGAATGGCCTCCTGGTTTAAGTAGCTCTCAGAAGCCCGGGCAGGGCCAATGCACACCGCCTGAGTGGCCAACTGCACCGGCAGTGCCTCCTCATCGGCCTGGGAATAGACTGCCACAGTCTCCAGCCCCAGCTCCCGGCAGGCCCGCAGGATACGCAGCGCAATCTCGCCCCGGTTGGCGATCAGGACCCGCCTCAGCATGCCCGATAGCGAAACAGAGTTTCGCCGTAGGCGGCCAGGTCCCCATTGGACTTCAAGATCTGCAAAATCTCACAATCGCAGGGGGCGGCCACCTCGCTCATCATTTTCATCGCCTCAATGAGACACAGCGTTTCTCCTTTTTTCACCCGGTCTCCGGCTTTGACAAAAGGCGGCTGCTCTGGGCCGGGGGCGGCATAGTAGGTTCCCACCAAAGGCGCAGTCACAGCGCGGCCCTCCTCCACATCTGGGGCAGGGGCTGGGGCAGAGCAGGCAGGAGCCGGCGCGCAGGCGCCGGCAGCCTCGTCCCGGGTCAGCTCCAAAGTAAAGCCTTCGCCGGTCACTTTCATTGTCCGGGCCGTGCTTCTGTCAAAGCAGGTCACCAGATCCATGATATCCTGATTGGTCATTGGGATCTCCTCCTGGGAAGCTCTGGGTTCCCTCAATTCTGGTGGTCCTGAAGATAGTTCAGCACGTCTCCCACTGTCTTCAGGCCGGCCATATCGCCGTCGTCAATGGAAAGACCCGTAGCCTCCTCCAGCGCCATTACCAGCTCCACCAGAGACAGAGAGTCTGCCTTCAAGTCGGCGGTCAGGCTGGCTTCCGGTGTCACCTGATCGGCGTCACAGCCCAGGGTCTCCACAATCAAATCACGAAGTTCTTCGAATTTCATAGGTATTCTCCTTGCGTTCCAAAATCTCAATTATTTTAGCTAAAATAATTTAAGCATATTCTAGCGGGGTTGGCCGGGTTTGTCAAGTAAAATATACCGTTTCAGAAAAAACATTGTGCCCGGCCCAACCCAGGCCAAATTCCCGGCTGCGGGCAACCGCATCCATTTCCTGTCGAAACATGAAAAACCCCTGATACGGAGAGAATGCCGCCCTAAAAGGGCGGCATTCTCTCTATGAAGAACGTCAAAAAGTTCGGGGTTGGCAAATTATTGATAATCCACTGTCACATTGGTAGTGACAGGCTTCACATCGGCGCTGCTGTTGTTGTCCACAACCAGGGAGCCATCGGCCATAGCCTGGAACAGGGTATCATACTGCTCCTGGGTGAATTTAGTAAACTGAGAGGTCTCCATGGGCAGGCCCACGCAGTCGTCAGCAGCACCCAGATACTGGCAAACACCGGCATAGCTTTCCGGCCAGATCCAGTCATTGGCAGAAGCGTCGGTCAGAGCCTTCACCACAGAGTTGGACAGCGCCTTCATGGCGGAGGTGATGATCCGGTCGGACACGTTGGACTGGTCCACATCCACGCCGATCATCTTGCCATCGTTGGATTCTGCAGCAGACAGGCAGGACAAATAGATGCCACCGCCGCAGGCAAAGACCACTTCGGTGCCGCCCACATACCAGTTGTCCATCTTGGTGGCGATGTCATCGTTGGGCTGGAAGGAGCCGGAGTACCAATACTTGATGTTGACATCCGTCAGATTCAGCTCCTGGGCAGCCTTGTCCGCGCCCATGATGAAGCCATACCCATACCGGATCACCGCGGGCACGTCAATACCGCCCAAGAAGCCCAGCTCTTTATAGCCTTCCTGCACAGCAGCGTAGCCAGCCAGATAACCGGCCTGCTCTTCCTGGTAGCAGATGAGGGCGATATTAGAGGGAACGGACTCGGCCTTCAGGTCGCCTTCGGTCACATCCAGAGCCAGGAACAGAACCTCGGGATGCTCCGTAGCCACGGTGTAGCAGGCGGGCCCAAACAGGTAACCGGCCATGACCACAACACCGTAACCATCCTTCACAGCCTGATTGATGGCGTCAATGCGGTCCTGATCGGTGTCGCCAGCGGGCTTGTAGTAGCTGCACTCCAGGCCTGCATTGCTGCAAAACTTGGTCACACCTTCGTAAGAATACTGATTGAAGGAGTGATCGTCAATGTTGCCCACATCGGTCACAAAGGCAACCTTCTTTGCGCCATCGGTGCTGGGTACGGTGGCATCTTCACTGGCGGGCTCTGTAACAGGCTCTGTAGCAGGCTCTGTGGTGGGTTCGGTCGTCACATCCGTAGTGGGCTCGGTGGCAGGGTCTGTCGGCTCGGTCGTGCCATTTTGACAGCCAGCAAACAGACAGGCGACCATCGTCACTGCCAACAGCAGGGCAAGGATCTTCTTCATGTTTCTAACCTCCAAAATATGTATGACATTGGATTTCTGCGCCACGCGCTTCAGGGCGTGCCGTACCTTATTATTTAACACAGATTTTCATAAAAATCAACCAGTTTTTTCATATTTGTAGGGAATCACAAGGTCCCCTGTCAAATTCCCCCATTTTCCGTCACTTCATATGCTCCGCTGCGGAGAAGCTGCAGGGCAGCAGCTCCGCCAGGGTGTAGGTTTCATAGGCGCCCCCTGCCCCGCCCATGTAAATACAGAAATCGTCCCGGCAAAATTCCCGCATCACCTGACGGCACACCCCGCATGGCGGGAAGATGCCGGAAATCACCCCATTCTTGCCGCCCACCACCGCAATGGCGGAAAATTCCCGTTTTCCATCGTAGACGGCCTTGAAAAATGCATTGCGTTCGGCGCAGATGGTGGGGGTATAGGAGGCGTTTTCAATGTTGCAGCCCTGGTATACCGTTCCGTCGGCGCACAGCAGAGCCGCGCCCACCTGATAGCCCGAGTAGGGCACATAAGCGCGCCCCATGGCCTCCACAGCCAGGCGCAGCAGCTCCTCCGGCTTCAATGCAACCCACCTCCTCTTCCATCAGACAGCAGTGCCGGGGCGAAACTGGTTCCCGGCGTCTCCAGGGGCACCGCCAGCAGCTCCGCCACTGTGGCAGCGATGTCCGCGAAGCTGCCCCTGGTGCCCAGATTGACCGGCTTTACCTTCTGGCCCAGAACCACCAGGGGCACATACTCCCGGGTATGGTCTGTGGTAGCAGTGTAGGCCGGATCACAGCCATGATCGGCGGTGATCATCACCAGATCCTCCGGCCCCAGCTTCTCCAAAAAGCCGGGAAGCCAGGCGTCAAACTCCGTCAGAGCCCTGGCGTAACCGTCCACATCCCGCCGGTGACCATAGAGCATGTCGAAATCCACCAGGTTTACAAAGCAAAGGCCATGGAAATCCCGCTCCCCATAGGCCAAGGTCTTGGCCAGGCCATCGGTGTTACCCTGGGTATAGACCTGCTCCGTAGCGCCCCGGTGGGCAAAAATATCGTAGATCTTGCCGACGGCAATGGAGTCCAGCCCGGCGTCCTTCAGCACATCCAAAAGTGTATCTCTGGGGGGCTCCAGGGAAAAATCATGGCGGTTGGCCGTCCGGGTGAAGCCCGTCTCCGGAGAACCCACATAGGGCCGGGCGATGACCCGCCCCACGCCGTGCTTGCCCCGAAGAATCTCCCGGGCCTTGCGGCAAGCCGCATACAGCTCCTCCAGGGGGATGCGCTCCTCATGAGCCGCAATCTGGAACACCGAGTCGGCAGAGGTATATACAATCCACTTGCCCGTCTTCAGCTGCTCCGCCCCATAGTCCCGAATGACGTCAGTGCCGGAATAGGGCCGGTTGCACAGGACGCCCCGGCCTGTGGCGGCCTCGAAGGCCTCCAGCACCTCCTGGGGAAAGCCCTGGGGATAGGTGGGCAGGGGCTTCGGCGATACCACCCCCGCAATCTCCCAGTGGCCAATGGTGGTGTCCTTTCCCATAGAGGCCTCCGCCAGCCGGGCCACCGCCCCAGTGGGGCTTGGCTCCCGACCCAAAAAGGACAGCCCCTGGATGTTTCCCAGTCCGGCCCTCTGCAGATTGGGAATATGCAGCTCCCGGGACCCGGCGCAGGACCGGAGGGTATTCACCCCCACGTCCCCAAACCGCTCCGAATCCGGCATCGCCCCTGCCCCACAGGAGTCCAGCACAATCAGGAAAATACGTTTCATACTCACATTCCCTCCGTCACAAATTCATATGGCTCCCCGGTCCGGATCACCGCCAAACCCCGGGAGCAACCAATTATTTCTCCATCTTCACTGCCACTTCCAGCGCCACCTTCATCATGTCCGTAAAGGCGTTTTGCCGTTCTGCGGCAGTAGTCTCCTCCCCGGTGAGGATGTGGTCGGAAATGGTGCAAATGCACAGGGCCCGCTTGCCATATCGGGCGGCATTCATATATAATGCGGCGGCCTCCATTTCAATGGCCAGAATGCCCATCTTTTTCCAGCCATAGTTGGCGTCCAGGCCCTCAGGAACCCCCTCGTGGTCGCCATAGAAAGCGTCGGAGGACAGGACATTGCCCACATGATACCGGCATCCCAGCTCCCGGGCCGCTTCCACTGCCCGTGTCAGTAGGTCAAAGGAGCCGATGGGGGCGAAGGTTCCCGCCAGGTGGAACTGCGCAGCCCAGTTGGAATCGGTACAGGCGCCCTGGCCAAGCACCAGATCGTAGAGCCGAACCCCCTCCTGCAAAGCCCCGGCAGAGCCCACCCGGAGGATGTTCTCCACACCGAAGACGTTGTAAAGCTCATGAGAGTAGATGCCGATGGAAGGCATACCCATACCGGAGGCCATAACAGAGACCTTGACGCCCTTGTAGGTCCCGGTGTAACCCTGAACGCCCCGGACGTTGTTCACGAGAACCGGATTTTCCAGGAAGGTCTCCGCAATAAACTTCGCCCGCAGGGGATCGCCGGGCATCAAGACGGTTTTGCCAAAATCGCCGGGCTTGGCATTGATATGGGGAGTAGGATATTTCATAATGGGTCGCTCCTTTATCTTGATATTTAGGCGGCTCAGGCTTCCATAGCCTTAGCCAGCTTTACAATCCGGGAGGTTCCCAGGCGAGAGGCTCCCAGTTGAATGAATTTCTCTGCATCTTCCAGGCTGGAGATACCCCCGGCAGCCTTGATTTTGACACAGGGACCTACGTTTTGGGCAAACAGCTCCACATCGTGGAAGGTGGCCCCGGCCTTGGAAAAACCGGTGGAGGTCTTGATGTAGTCGGCTCCGGAGTTTGTAACCACATGGCACAGCTCCACCTTCTCCCCGTCGGTGAGCAGGCAGGTCTCAATGATGACCTTCAGGAGCCTGCCCTGGCAGGCTGCTTTGATTTGCCGGATCTCCTCCCCCACCAGGTCATATCGGCGGTCCTTCACCCACCCCAGGTTAATGACCATGTCCACCTCGTCTGCCCCATTCTCCACGGCGTCTGTCGTCATAAAGCACTTGGCTTTTGTGGTGTCATAGCCATTGGGGAAGCCAATCACGGTGCAAATAGCCAGACGGTCTCCCACATATTCCTTCGCCTGCCGGACATAGGAGGCCGGAATGCAGACGGAAGCTGTCTTGTAGTGCATACCGTCATCACAAATGGCCTGGATTTCCCCCCAGGTCGCTGTCTGAGACAGAAGGGTGTGATCGCATTTAGAGAGAATTTCTTGCATATTCATTAGAATAACCTCGCTTCTAAAAATTTACAAATCAATGGATTCGCCGTTGCCATGCAGCTTGATTTTCCGGCGCTCCCGAATGCCGCGAATCCAGCATTTGTGACACATGGCAATGTAGCTGTCGTTGCCCCCCAGCAGCAGCTGCTGGCCCTGGGTAACAATGTGGCCCTCCCCGTCTATGCGGGCGTTGACCGTAGCCTTGGCTCCACAGTCGCAGATGGTTTTAATCTCCAGAATGGAGTCTGCCACTTCCATCAAGCGGCGGCTGCCTGCAAAAAGATGGCATTGGAAGTCCGTCCGCAAGCCAAAACACATCACCGGCAGATTGTAGTCATCCACAATGGCCCGAAGCTGATCCACCTGTTCCGGCTCCAGAAACTGACACTCGTCCACAATGATCACGTCACAATGGCCAAGCTGCCGGTCCCGGAAGCAGGCATACACGTCCTCGGAAGGGGCCACAATCTCCACGCTGGCCTCCAGGCCAATGCGGCTTCTCAAAATGGTTTCGCCATCCCGCATATCGGCGCTGGGCTTGATGAGCCAAACCTTCAGGTCATTTTCTTCGTAGTTATATTTGGTGATGAGCGCCTGGGCAGTTTTGGATGAGCCCATGGCCCCATATTTAAAGTAAAGCTTCGCCATAATGTTCCTCTCCGGAGCCGCCATTCTCTATTGCTGCCGCGCTGTCCCCCGTCCCCTGCCAGGTCCGGAGAATCCGCTGCCCTCTACTGGCCTGCGCCCTCCTGTACACATTATATCGGAAACGCTCCGCTCTTGCAAGGTGCGCTTGCGCAAATTTAAATGCATGGACGTACAAGCTGCGTCTTGTCCACCGCCTCAAAGGGCAGGACGTCTCAGGGGCAGCCAAGAACTACGGTGCGTCCCTACGGGCCTCTGGTAGATCCGTCAGCCAGAAAATGGGCAATTTTAAACGTTACGCGGTACTACCCCGTCTATGTGTGATCCTGGCCAATTTGCAGGGTTTGCCTTAGCGGTACACCTATGCCTCCCATATAAGCTATAGCGCTACCGCGCCAGTATAAAAAAGTACATGCTTTTGCCCGGCATTTTTTGGCAACGGCAGTTGCGTTTTCAAATCGGCTTTGGTATAATAAAGAAACTTTCCCGGGGCACAGTACCGGGGCCTTACCTGGGAGGTTATGCGTCGTGCTGATGAATGGCATTTTGGTTTTGGCTGCCCTGGGGGCGCTGGGCGCTTGTTTTGGGCTGGGTAGCTTTTCCTCCCTGGCCTTCTTGTGGCAGCTGCCCCTGCTCTTTGCAGGGCTTTGGCTGGGCCTGGTTCTGCTGGCCTTCCTGTTCCTGGTGCTGTGGTGTCTGCCCATCTCCCTGGATCAGCCGGTGGAAGCAGACAGCAAAGCAGACCGGCGGGTGCTCTATCTCTACGAAGAGCTGACCCTAACCCTGCTCCAGGTCAAAATTCATACCACTGGCCTGGAGAAGCTGCCCCAGGAAGGGCGCTTCCTCCTGGTGTGCAACCATCTCAGCTTGCTGGACCCCCTCATCCTCCACATCTATACCAAAAAAAGCCAGCTGGCCTTTATTTCCAAGCGGGAAAATGACCGGCTCTTCATCGTAAACAAACTGATGCATAAAACTCTGTGCCAGCCCATCAACCGGGAAAACGACCGGGAAGCTTTGAAAACCATTTTGAAATGCGTAGACATTCTGGAACAAGACAAAGCGAGCATCGCCGTTTTTCCGGAAGGCTATACCAGTCGGACCGGCCATCTGCAGCCCTTCCGGAACGGCGTCTTTAAAATTGCCCAGCGTGCCAAGGTGCCCATTGTGGTCTGCACCCTCCGGGGAACAGCCCCTATCTTTCGCAACGCCGCCCACCTTCGCCGGACCCACGTATACCTGGACTTGCTGGAGGTCCTCCCGGCCAGCCAGCTGAAGGGGCCCACCAAAGACATCGGCGACTACGTTTTTGCCGCTATGGCTCAAAACCTGGGCGACCCCATGCCAGACACAGACCACAGTTGACAGGACCGTCCCACTGTGATAAGATAGGCCACGGTTGACAAGCAGTCCTCATTTGCGAGCATGATGGAATCGGCAGGTATGTGAGGTTTCGGTGCCGTCACCTCGACATCAGGATTTATGATGAATAAGGTACTTGTAATTGGTTGTCCCGGAAGTGGTAAAAGCACCTTTTCACGGGCTTTGCAGCAAGTGACAGATCTCCCGCTCTTTCATCTTGATATGCTCTACTGGAATCCTGATGGGACAGCCGTACCCAAGAAAACGGTGTTTCAAGAACGTCTTCGTGCAGTCATGTCCGGAGAGCGCTGGATCATTGATGGCAACTACGGCTCAACGATGGAACTGCGAATGGCATCGTGTGATACTGTTATATTCCTTGATTACCCAGCAGAGCTCTGTCTGGAGGGCATCGAAGCCAGGAAAGGCAAGCCCCGCCCTGATATGCCGTGGAAAGGTTCCACAGAGGACGAAGACGAGGAATTTATCGCCTTCATAAACGACTACGCTGCAAAAAGCCCCCCTAAGGTACTGGAGCTTTTGGAAAAGTATTCAGGCAAAAACATCATCATCTTGAAGGAACGCCAAGATGCCGATGCCTTTCTTCGCGGGATGTCTAAATAGCTGCCGTATTTTGCGGCCGTTCATATACGCCCTTGTGATGGAATTGGTAGATTCGGTAGATTTCGGTGATGTCACCTCGCAGAAGGTTTGACTGGGGGCAGCGTTATGGTGATGTTTGGAAAAACAATATCTCTGTTTCTAATTGAAGGAGACCCCAATAAACGGTGGGTGTGTGAGCTTTCCAATTGGAATGGAAAAGCCTATAAAATTCCGCGCATTGATGTGAAGCGATGCAGTGATAGAAAAGATCTAGCCTCCTGCGGTGTTTATTTTCTGTTTGGCAGGAGTGACTCCGATGAAAAAGGAATTGTTTATATCGGCGAAGCAGAAAATGTATACGAGCGGTTGAAGCAGCATGATGCCCCCAATGGAAAAGATTTTTGGAATGAGTGCATTGTGTTTATCAGCAAAGACAATCGCCTTAACAAGGCCCACATTAAGTATTTGGAGCGCCGCTGTTATTCCCTCGCAAAAGAGGCAGATCGTTACTATATTGAGAACTCTACAATTCCCGCTGATGCCTCGCTGACAGAAGCAGAGCAGGCAGAAATGGAAGAGTTTTTATATAATATCCGCATGATCAACAATGTTTTGGGGCATAAAGTTCTGGAATCACTGATAGCAGAGGAAGTAGGCGATACAGAGTCTGCCAGTCAAATTCTTTACATACAGGCGGCGCGCGGCGCAAATGCGAAAGGAATGCAGACGAATGAGGGTTTTGTGGTCTTGAAGGGATCACAGGTTGCGGATACCGTGACGCGCTCCTGCCCCAAGCAAATCTGCACACTCCGGCAAAAACTGACTGAAAATGGCATTATCGATGCGAACTGGACTTTTACAGAGAACCGGGTGTTCAGCAGTCCCTCCACCGCAGCAGGCGTTGTAATGGGGCGAAGTGCCAACGGCCTGACTGAATGGCGTGTGCCCTAAAGAGAGAGTCATCTTTATCATTCTATGCGTAGATTTCCGACGTGCACTTTCTCCTTTCTTTTTGTAAAATAACAACCGGGATACATCCCCCAGCAGTTCATATGTGGGCATGGTGGAATCGGTGGACTCGGTGAATTTAGGTGACGTCACCTTAGGGAAGGTTTTTTCGGCTTTCCTTGATTTCCTGAGAATGATTTTATAAAATAACAGCCAAAATGCATTCTCCGGCTGTTCATATGCGGGTATGATGGAAATGGTCGACATGCAGGATTTAGGTTCCTGTGCCGTGAGGCGTGTGGGTTCGAATCCCACTACCCGCACCACGTCGTCGCGGACTGCATATCGTTCGCGACGACTTTTTTTCAAAAAGTCA